>Ga0209816_1001254_pt1 | contig 19137 bp, 24 predicted proteins | sample CoawatmetaG01DNA_FD_187509 | JGI IMG/M metagenome (GOLD analysis project Ga0209816, IMG submission 187509) | Marine microbial communities from the West Antarctic Peninsula - Coastal water metaG017-DNA (SPAdes) (version 2) | ecosystem: Environmental > Aquatic > Marine > Coastal ... | reverse complement strand
GGGTCAGTATTCTAAATTCTCAGACATGGAGCGTAACTTATATGGCGAGTAAAATCACACAATCAGCAAGGGGTAAGCCTTGCCAAGTTAGATTACATGGGTGTATGCCCGATAATGAAACCGTAATTTTTGCACATATGAATGGTGGAGGCATGGCAAGGAAACAAGCAGACCTGTTTGGAATGTACGCTTGTCTTAATTGCCATGACATATATGATGGTCGTAAACATCTTGACCCACCATTAGAAAACGAGTGGTTAGAGTTGCAAATCTTGAGGGCGGTAATATGTACACAAAAAATACTCCACCGAGAAGGTTTGATTAAGCTAAAATAGGGGGTACTTTAATAAGAGGAGAAGTATATGGAAGAAATAAAAGAGTTAGTAGATAAAGTTTTAAAGAATAGAAGTCTTACAATCTTTCTAGGTATAGTAGTAGTAGCATTGTTTATGGGATGGGTTGGTGGATAGAGAACAAGACATTATAAACAACCCCTCACACTACACGCAAGGTAAGATTGAGGTTATTGATTTTATCATTGACCAAAAAATGGATTACCTTACTGCCTCGGCTATGAAATATCTATGTAGACATAACCACAAACATAAAGGTGAGGGGCAAATTGACGACCTTAGAAAGAGTAGGTTTTATATTGATAAATTAATAACTACTCTTATGGATGATGAGGTACAATGACAAGTAGAAGTATTCATAGAGATAAACCTAAAGAAGCAATCTTTAAAACTTTAGTACAAGATTATTTTTTAGAGAATCCAACTACCACAGAAGCAACCATTTCAATTGGTAAGACCAAAAGAACAGACGCTCAAAATAGATTGTATTGGTGTTGGGTAGATATCATGTCTAAAAGTATAGGTTATAGTAAACAAGAAATGCACCTCATCTTAGCTGATATGTTTCTAATTAAAATATCTTTTACAACTAAGAAGGGCAAGACAATCCAACAGATACCATCAACAACCGAATTAAAAATCAATGAATTTATAGATTACATCTGTGAAATAGATATGTTGGCTGGAGAACAGGGCATAAAACTACCTCACAATGATGACTATAGATTGGTAACTCAGTATGACAGATGAACTAGATGAAATTCTTATTAACCTTAAAGATGCACTGGAATTAGCAAGAGAAGAAGATACACCAAGAGATATGGAAATAAGATTTATGTTAACACTAGCAGTTAACAAACTTGAAGCACACATACAAGATGATTTTGGATATCAATACAACATCTCATCGTTTTGATATAAGTCCTGTACCAGCATCAAGACCTCGGGTCAGTAGGTGGTCTACATACTACCCAAAGAAGTACACTAAGTTTAAAACAGACATGGAAGCACTAACAAGTGAGTTGAATACGACTCCCTGTGAAACCCTAGTCTGTGTTTCAATAGACTTTATGGTAGAGATACCTAAGTCATGGTCTAAAAAGAAGAGAGAGGAGTGTCATAACACCTACTGTACAAACAATGCTGACATTGATAACTACATTAAGGCAATACTAGACAGTCTAAATTCTGTTTTTTTCGTGGACGATAAACAAGTTGTGGAAATTTTTGCTCGCAAGATTTACAGTAAAGACCCACATATATTATATAAACAAAAGGAGATATTAGAAAATGACAAGGGTAGAATTATGTGAAGCATTGGCAGTAGATTATGCAACAAGAGCAAAGATACTTAGTATTACTTTTGAGGCTGCTTATAACAAGTACCTTAAAAGATGTGAGATAAGAAGTTATGAAAATCTACTACAACAATTTACAATAGGAAACCTAAGTAACCCTAATAAAAAACAAGTTAAATTAAATGACAATGAATATATTATCTCTGTATCAGACGATGATTGTGAGGATGGCGTATGCAAACTGTAGCTTTAATATTAGTAGCACAATTTATAATAATAATATTATCAAATTAAATAGATTCTATTTACTGGTGTATAATCATCATTTTAAATAGAGTAATAACCATGAACGAAGCAACAGAACAGATTAATCTAAAGATTAATAAAAGAGATTTAAAATTTATAGACGCAAAGGCTGAGAGATATGGAATTAGTCGCTCATCTTTGCTAAAGATATTTGCATTAAACGGAGAGTTATCCGTAGCAAATTTAGATAGGGATAAATTAAGACTACCAGTTACTTAGTTTTCGGGGGAACTTTCTCACCATGAGTACATCGTGGACACTATACTGCCCCCATAGTTTATGAAGGTATAGTGTTAGTTAAGACTGCGTTGATGTGGGTATGTACAATCAACAAGGCAAGGGTTATAATATTCCCTTTTTGGCAAGTTTAACCTGTACTTGTGCCACAGAACAGGTTATCTTTTATACTTTTCTTCCCACTCTTTAGCACTTAACATGCGTCTTTCGTTGTGTGGAACGCTTGGTCTTTCATATACATCAGAGAATGTCTTGGCTTTACGAGTAGTAGGGTCATCAATATGTGGGTTAGCAGTCATATCTTCTTCAAGAATAGTCTGTAACTTACTTCTATCTCTCCACCCTAACTCACGACCATACCCCTTAGAGCCATAAATATTGTCATAGACAAACTTTGCTTGGCTATTTTTACCATCATCAAGGTTAGAATCTTTAAGCCAGTCCATGTAATCTTTCTTGTGGCTACCAGTAAATTGAAACAAACCATATCCTTTGCCACCTCTTTCTTCTTGAGTGTGGCTATATGTTCCACCTGTTTCTACATCAATGTTACCCATGATAGCAGGAATATCATCTGACTGAAATCCTGCTCTTAATAAAGCATCAATTGTTTCTTGCTCGTTGTCAGTAAGCATACCCATACTAGCCGAACAACTGCTTAATATTATCGGCAATACCCAAATCTTCAAACTCTTCTTTATCTTCTTCTTCAATTTTTTCATATTCTTGTGTTTCTGGATTAAAAATCATAGTAGGTTCTTTAACCCATGATGGTTTATTACCATACATTTCCATAGCTTTATCATACCCTTCTTGAGTTTTCCAAAAGTCATCTTTTTCATTAACACTACTTGTACCGCCTTCATCTTCTGTCATACCCATAGTGCGTTCAGAAGGTTCTACTTCTTCAGCAGCAGCCCTACCACCATCCATTTCTAAATCACCTATCATTTCTACTGGGTCGTTACTTGTTCTTTTCATCTTAGCAGATTGTGCATCTGTGTTTTTGTCTTTATCAAAAGACTGTGCGTCTAAATCTTCTGCTGATATTTCAACTGGTACTTCAAGACCTTCATCTGGTGCTTGTACAAAATCACCTTGAGAATTTCTAGTACCTTTTAAATTTCTTTTGTCAGCTTCATACGCTGCAAGAGCATCAGCAGTATTTCTTTCTTGTAAATTTGCTGATTCCATATCTGCATCAGCCATTAGTGAACCATCTGGCATTTCGTGCATGCCTTCTGGTACTGCTTTTGCTTTTTCTTCTGCTACACTTGATTTAATCTGTGCTATTTGTGCTTGTGCTGCTGCTATTTGTGCCTGTAGTTCAGCTATTTGTTGTTCTGGGTTCATGTTATACTCCTGTTATTGTTTAGAACTTTTATAAAATGGGAATCCAAATATGCCACCAAAGGTTGCTTTTGCTGCATCTCCCAAACTGTAGTTATCTTCTGTCATAAATCTTTTAAATGGATTTCCAGAAATTGGTGTTATTTTACTAGCTCCATATATTGCAAGACCTTTAGCACCTTCAATATTTGGGCCTAGATAATTAGGATGTTTGAAAGTAACATATTCTTTTCCTAAAATTATTTCCATCATAGTTTTAGGAAATGTAGAACTTTTGTTCCAAGCAGTATTCATAGGGTGCATTAACCAATGTAAAGGTTCTGCAATTTGTTTTGATATAACCATTTCTTCACCGCCACCTAAACCAAGTCTACCTGTAAACCAAAAATCTTGTAAATTAAATTCACTATCGTCATCAGCTAAGAAATGATGTGCTACAAAAGCCATAAAGGATGTAATAATTAATCCTCTAGTCATATAACCTGCATACATATTCCATTCTGCAATTTCTTTAGTTGTTAATTTTCCACCTTTATAAACTTTTGAAACTAAATCTTTACTCATACCCATACCACGAAAAGCTATTCGTATATTTGATACTGTCCAGTCTGGTGAAAACGCAAAAAGATTTGATAGTCTAGCTTTTGATGGTGAAGTTGCTACTGCCATCCAATTATAAAATTCACCTTTAGGATTGTTTGCATTTTCAATTGCTTTTGCTTGCCACTCTAAAGCTAACTTAGAATGTGATTGTCCACCAAAAGCATTGTTAACATACTTACCTGCTATTGCTCCTGCCTCTTGATTATTTAATGGCTTCCAATCTTCCATCCATTTTTTAGGTAAAACTTTTCCTAGTCCTCTAGGTCTAGTAGCCATTGCTCTTTCTTTTACAGTCAGATAAGTAAATATTTTAAGATGGTCATGCATTATATCCCATGTTATCTTATCTATTTTATCTTGTACTTTTCCTATTGCTGGTAAATAATCATCATAGATTTTTTTCATAGTGCTATAACCAGCATCTACAAATTCATTAGCTTTAACACCAACACCTATACCATGTTCTGCTAATTCTTTTAAAGTTTGTCTATGTAAAAAATCTCCGTATTTTTGGTCTGGTAACATATTGTTACCACCTTCTATTGGCACTCCATCTTTGTGTTTATTAGGATTTAATTCCCACTTACCATCCATTAATTCTCTAACCTTTGTCATCCTAGCTGCACCCCTAGTATTTAACTTAGGTAAATATCTAGCAGAAAAAGCACCTGCTCCTGCGTATGCAGCAGAAAGAATTAAAGATTGAGCATGAAAAAATGACCAAGTAACAGCTATTCTTTTAAGAGCATTTGTTACTGTAATTGCTCCATTTAATATTAAATTTGTACCAACTGGAGTATAAAAGAAATCTTCAAAAGATTTAGCCATTAATGGATGTACAAGTTTACCTTTTAAAGCAGGTTGTGCTACTTCTTTGTAACCCATTTTTCTTACCAAAACATCCATGGCTTTATTTGCACCTTCTGTTATTACTAAACCAATTGTTTCTTTACCATGAAGAACACCAACTGCGGTTACTTCTTTTACTAACTGTGAACCTGTAATTGCTTTAGTCATAGACTTACTATAACCATCTAATATTTTAAATACATCAGTTTCTATTTTATATTGTGGATATTTTTTTGCTATTGTACTAATTGTTTCTTGCAATTTACGAGGCAAAGCACTAGATGTTGAAGTGTCTAAAAGATTTTGTAATTCAGTTTTAAATTTAACTAAATCTTTAGGTTGGTTTCCTTGTCTAAATATGTGTGCTATGTAATCATCAACAAACTGTTCATTTTTAAGTACCCCATATTTTTTTGCATCTGCTTTGTACTTTCTCATTAATTCTGTTACAGCAGCAAGACCTACTTGAATATCTGGGTCTAAAGAATTTCTTAATTTTTCCCATGATGGTTTGCTATAATTTTCTATATGGTCTAAAAATGTTAAATGCGACATCTTAGGGTTATCACCCATAAGTACACTTTTTAAAAGTTGCATTGTTTTACCAGTATATAGTTGACTTTCTCTTTTAGTTATTGCTGCATTATCAGCAGCACTATAAAACTTCATTTTTAATTTAGCTTGGTTTACATCTAATCCTGTAAGTCTAGTACGCAAACCACCAGCAATAAGCGCACCTATTAAAGCACCATATTGTTTATCTTCATCAGTAATAAAAGCACCTACTGCTGCTCCTGCTGCTCCAAACGCAACTATTTGTTTTGCAGTTGCTTTTATAGGAATAGCATCAGCATTATTAAATGTATCAGAAAAAGTATCTTTTTCTCTTATTACTTTTCCATCTTTTAAATCTTTTTTACCTTGTTTTGTTTCTCTTCTGTTTCCCCATTTAGGGTCATTAGCAGGTTTAATTTTTAATTTTTTAAAATCTACTACATTTTCTAACTCAAGTTTGTTTGCAACATTTTTTGCAGCAAGACCTTTTATTTGCGTAGGCGAAAATAATGCAGAACCATCTTTTCTTTTTAATTTACCTAATTCTTTTACTTCTTTAATTATTAATTTGTTGTGTTCTTGATTAACTCTACTTTCTTTAATTGATTTATTTGGATTTTTTTTAAGCCATGCATCTTGTAAAGTTTTAATACCACTATTAACCCATAAATTTTCTCTAGCTGTATGTGATAATCCGTCTGGTAGTAACGATACATTTGCATCATTTCTAAAATTTTGATTTACATTATCTAAAATAGTAGGTTCTGTTGTATCTCCATCTTTTATAGGTTTACTAGATTTAGGTTGTGTTTTTGATAATGCTTTTTCTGAACCAAGTTTACTTACCATCCAATTACTATTGCCCATTCTTCCAGCAATACCACCAAACGCTGTACCTATTAATGCTCCTAATGCTATACCTCGTTTAACATTACTTGCATCAATAGAACCTTTAAATGTTAAATCATGTAATGCTTCATACACTCCACCATAAGTTGCAGCCTCAACACCTCTACCTATACCACCTTGTACTCGTGAGTTTTGCATAAATCTACCTACTTGTTGTACATATTTAGGTTGTATTCTTGATGCTTGTGCTGCTAATTGTACTGCTGATTGACTTAATCCAGAAGCCATTTTTGGTATTCTAAGATAACCCATTAACAAATATTGAGGGTCTTTTGCTAACATTCCAACCATAGAACCTGCTGTGTAGAAAGGTTTATCTACAAACATTTTACCCATTTCTGATAATGCTTCTAATGTTCCTATTTCTTCTGGTTCATATCCATATTTTTGTTGTATTTGTGATACATCTTTTTCATTGTTATCATAAACATAATGCATATCTTGTTTAAATTGATTTAAAACAGCAGCGTTAGCTTCTTTATCTGCTTGTTCACCTTTTGTTAAATCACCTTCTTTAGCTATATCTTCATAATATTTAGCTAAAGCAATAGAATCATAGATACCAACCATGTTTCCCCATTCTTCAATTTGTCCTTGAAACCATCTATCTTTTGTTTCATCATCTGAAGTAGTAAGTTTTTTTCCCCATTCATATATTTGAGATTTAGGAGAACCATTAATAGCACCATCAAAAAAACTGTCATCTACTTCTTTATACTTAGGAGCAATTTCTTTGTAGTATTTTACAGTAGCCTGTCTTTCTGCTTCAGACTTGTTAGAGTCTATAGCAACATAACCAATACCTTCTATAAATACACTAGACAATTTCTTGTCCTACATCACCAAGCATTTCTTGAAACCACATTTGAGAATCTGGATTACTAAAAGCAGAGGAATTCATACTTGATTTACTACCAAATTTTTCTTGCAATCTTTGGTACATTATTAATTGTGTTGGGTCTAACGCTCTTTCTAATGCTCCATCTCCTTGAAAATAATTTGCATCTACAATTTTTTGCAAATCATTAAATATTTGTTCTTGCTCTGCATCAGATGATTTTTCAGTTAAAATTGCAGTTGCCTGAATTTCTGCATTTTCTAACTCTTCTGGAGAAATATTACTTGCAGTAGTAGATTGTAGTTCATCTTGTAAATTGCTATTAACACTATCACCTGTGGATGTCATGTTAGTACGAGGATTAGCAGATGACATATTTTCATCTAACCATCTAGCCCTATCATTTCCTTGTGTCTTAGCCCATTTTTTAAATTCAGTTGTTAATGCTTCTGTATTAGATAATAAATTATTAATTTCATTTATAGTCATTTTTTTATCACGCGACAATGAATTACGAAATTGTGTAAATTGTGCTTGTAGTTCTTTTTTAGCAGCACCTTTTTTTGTATCATATGCACCTTGTGTTAAATCGCCATCTTCCGCTTTTGTGCCAATATTAAAAGCAACTCCTTTGTTTTTAAATAACATAAAAGAATCTACAAATTCGTCAGTTAAAATTGATGCACCAAGTTGTGTGTCAATCTGGTCAAGTAAATTTTTACTAGGAGTAGTAAGTTTAGTTTCTGTTTTTTGTAATTCTATACCTACATTTCTAACTTCCATACCTAAATCTGGAAATCCAGCCTGTCCTAATTCATCTGCAATTTTATTCATTTCTTCTGGTGTATCTGGATTTGGATATTTTTGCATAATAGCATCAACAGCACTTTGTTTAGCAGCCATAGGGTCTTGTCCACCAAGCATCATACTTATGCCTCTACCAGCCATATCACCTTGTAGTGCTGTGCTTGCTGTCATTGGTGCATAAGCAGAGCGGTCTAACATTCCATAAGACAAAGCTGTCTTTGTCATTGCATCATTGATGCCTTGTTCTACATCATATTTATTACTAAATAAACCAGCCATATTTACGCCCCAAAAATTTTACTTAAAGAATCACCAAACAATCCACCACTACCACCTTTACTACTCATGCCTAACATATCCCACATACTTTTCTTTCTAGTGCCATCTCGAGTTGCTAATTGATTAGCAATATTTATTGATGCTCCCGATACTCCACTACCTGTAATGTTTCCACCAGCAGCATAACTACCACCAATACCTGCCATATTATTAGGTTGTCCAGCCAATGTTAAAGCGTTGGACATATCCATTGAGCCTCTACCTCTTTCAGCATCAAGTAATCCTTGTGATTGAGTTAAAGCATTAGCAAGTGCTTGTTGATTTTGCATACCAATACTTGTTTCAAGTCCACCTCTTTGAGAAGCACCACCTGTAGAACCTAGCATACCTCTAGCTATTTGTTGTTCATCTAACTGTGCTCTAGCTTGGTCTTGAGATGGTTGTAGCAATGCTTGTTGTTGATTATATATGTAGTTTTGTAATTCTTGTGGACTACCAGACATCTCAGCAACTCTATCAGCACTCATTCCAGACCTAGCAAGTAACGCATCATACTGTGCTTGTAACTCTGGTGATAAAGTTTGTTTAATTGTTTTGCCATCTTGGTCAACAACATTACTACCAGTAACACCATAGGTACTGTATGGAGAACTCATCTCATACATCTTGTCCATTAATTCTTTTTGTCTGTCAAAGTCTTGTTGAGCGTAATCTACATTTTTACCACCACCACCAAACAAACCACCAAGTAAAGAGCCTAAGTTAATGCTACCACCACCACTACTTTTTGCTTTTGATGTTCCAGCTCTTGGCGTAGTACCACCTTTTGTCTTAGCTAAATAATCACCTCTTGCCATTTTTAATCTCCTGTCCTTGTATTTCCATTATTGTCTATTGCTGTTCCTGCACTACCGCCTGAACCACCTGAACCTAAACCATCTCCAGCTTGTCCGTTTTGACCGCCAGAACCATTTGAATTTGAACCGCCACCAGCACCACCAGCACCAGCAGTTGTTGTGCCTCGGCTTCCTCCAGCAATTGCACCTATACCACCACTACCTGCTCCAGTTTTTGTTCCTGCTCCACCATTAGCAGATTGTCTTTCACAACCAGAACCACTACATTCTGCATTTCTTGAACCAGCAGCACCAAACGATTGACCACCTCCGCCTCCTCCGCCACCAGCATTATCTCGGTCAGAAAAAGATTGGTCATCAGTTGAGCCACCTCCGCCACCTCCGCCACCACCACCACCATGAATAGTGCCATTATTATCTAAAGTAATAGCTTTTTCTAGTTTTAAACCTACTCCTCCAGAGCCACCAGCAGAGCCATTTGCAGCAGCACCACCACCATTTCCTCCAGCACCACCAGCACCAATAATATAACCATTATTAATAATAGTTAGTATGCCAGCAACACCAGAGCCAGTTAATAAAGCAGGGGTAGATGTATTGTCAGAAGTTACATAAATATTAGCATTAATAATGACATCAACATCGCCTAATTTATTGTCAGCAGAAAGTACAGTATCTAAATCTAATTTGCTTACATCACTTGAAACTGTATAAGTAAATTTGCGAGTATAAAAAGGTTTCCAAGTACCACTTACATTAACGCTTCCTGTTAATACTTCTTTCCAAGCACCACCATCTTTAACTTCTATTTTAATAGCCTCTTTAAAAGCACCACCATCTTTTACACTTAGACTCATTAGCTTGCTACTTTAAGGTGTATGTCACCATTAGAGCCACCAGTAGCATTACCTGTGCCTACTGTTCTAATTCCAAATCCATTAGAATTAGAGGCTACTGTTTGTGCTGAGTTTGCAGCAGTAACAAAAGCTGTTGTAGCTACTTGAGTAGTATTTGTACCAGCGTTAGCTGTTACTGCACTAAAGGCTTGTGAAGCACTACCTGCTAAATCTGCTTTACTATTTATTGAAGTTCGTACTGCTGAAAATTCAGTATTAAAATCTGCACCAGATATAACTTTATTTGCATCTGAATCTGCTAATGCATCTTTTCCACTCCAACCTACTGCTATTGTATAATTTGCCATTATCTTATTTTCCCTTGTTTGTGTAATAAAATTAAATCTTGTAAAGATGCATCAAATCCATTTGATTCAATAGATATTGCTATTTTTAAATTTTTTGCTGATCCTGTAAGTGGTGTTTTATATTCATTTAATCCAAACACAGGTTTAAAAGTAGAAGCACTAGGATGAAGCGTAGCATTATGTCCACTACTTGCATGTGCACCACCAGCATTTAAAGCTCCATACCTTGATGTACTTGCACCCCATAATGAAGTATTACCTGTTGTTACTGGATTTAGGGTAATTTGAGTTGTTTCTGATGGACTAGGACTGTAATCTTTATACCATTTAACACCTAAATTAGCACCAGAACCACCTTCAAGAACTATAAATAATCTTTTTAACAATGTAGATGATATTGATTCACCTAAATTAACCCAAGTTGTTTCTATGTTACTTGTATAAGAAGAGCTTGAAAAAGTAGTGCCATTAGCAGCTAAATCAACATCATAATAACCTTCGTAGCCTGCAAGACCTCCATCTTTTTGTCCGACTAATAAACCATAAGTATCAGTATAAGACATACTTGCTGGCTCTCTATCATTATTAAAAGTCCAGGTTGTTACTCTTGGAGCATTATTAGGCGTGTAATGTTTAAAATCAAATACATAGGTAATATTAAGAATTGGAAAAGACATAATATAAATGCCTTCGTTTTCAACATAAACACTTTTAATAATTTTACTTTGTCCTATGTTTCTAATTAAAGTATCTTTAATATTTACACTTAAATCCATTAAAGGTAATTTATCTTTTTCAGTTGTTCGTGCTAAAGACCTTAATCCTGTGTTTGAACAAAACACTAAATCATCACCAATAGCTTTTATTGAATCTCTACTAACACATCCTACACCTCTTATAACTTCATCTAAAGCAAGACTACCAACAGCAGTTGGGTTATTATATATAACAATATTATTTTTACCAAATATAACTAATTTTCCATAAAAAGGTTCAATAGCTACAATTTCATCTGTTCCCCATATTTTACTAAGATCTATTGCTCCTGCATCTCCATAATACCAATCGTCACCATCAAGTAAATTTGACCAATATACAATATCAGGTGCTGAAGCTACGCCACCACACCATAATCTACCATAATATCCCATACCACAACTAGGATTAAATCCATTAGCAGGAACTCCAGCAGGTGCAGTTGCAGTTGTAACTGCTACATCATTAGCATGAGTTGCAGCCGATGCACTTGTAACGCTTCTAGTACATCCTGTAAATGTAGTGCTTGTAATTCCTGTATAAGATATTATTTCACTTTCAATAATTATTCTGCCATTTGGTGGAAATCCTACTGTGCTATCTACTGTTATAGTAGTATCACTAGTAGTTATTCCATTACCATCATTAATAGCAGTAACATTGTAATGCGTAGACCAACGCTCTCCAGTATCAGAAGAACCATCATATCTTTGCGGTATTATTCCAGCATGAAAACAATGTAATCTGTCGTTAAAATTTATAAATTGCCAATCAGCAGTTGAATTAGCTACTGTATTTTTTACGTTAACACCACTACTTGGAAACGCTGCATCAGTATCAGTAAAATCTACTGTAAAAATAGAAGTTCCATGACTAGCAAATATTTTTAAAGTTCCTTGATCATTATGTTCTATCATTGAACCTATTGCTACACCACTAGGAGCAACTTTTTGTTTAAATCCTTTTCTAAATGCAATACGACCAGATTCTCTAATTACTACATTCTCTGCTTTAGTTAAAAAAGATGGATCTAAAGTTGCAGGATTACTCTGCGTATTAAGACCGTTTAGACCTATGTCCGATAATGGTTGATATGTTAGTTGTTTAGCCATCTGTAGTCACATACCAATCTGTTTCATATTGAGTGTTACCACTATCAAGCATAATAGCTTGTTTAAGTGCTTCATTAGCTTCTACAGCCATAGCACTAGATTGTGTACCACCATCTTCACCACGTTCAGAAATTGCTCTAGCCCAAGCACCTAATATAACTGGTTGAGCAGGAACTTTTAATACACTAGCAGCAGTAGATAAATTATCTTGATATTTTACAAGGTTAAAAGATAATGTATGAACATCTTTAGGAACTGGTGATAAATCTACTTTTAAATTATTAGAAGAGTCACTACCATTAAAACCATAGTACAGAGGCTCACCAGAGCTGTCTGTAGGGTACTTTATTGTGTTTATATACACTCTGCTTACTTGGCTTAAATGTTGTCCTGTATTGTTATTTACAACATCTAGAATTTTAATTTCTTGACCAGAAGATAAATTATAATTTTTTGTTCCAACTACAGTATTTATATCTTTATTTTCTCTAAGATTTAACCAGTCATGTCTTTCTTCAATACTGCGTTTAGAATCGTTAACTAAAGATCCTATTAATTTATGATAAGCTGATACATTAGCTGCATCATTAATATTTCCAGCCCAATCAGTAGCAATAGTATCTTCTCTAAGCCTTATTAATACTTGATTAATTAATTCCCTATATGTCATTAGCTATCCTTTAATTATTGTTCCCCAAACTGAGGCTTTACCTTTTACTATGTCTACAACTTCTACTTGAAAATTTCCATTATCAAAAAAAGTTACAATTCCAAAAGCATGATTCCAGTTATGTAATCTACCTTTAAGCCAGGTGTTGTTTTCTGCCGACATATCTTTTAAACAACCCATAGCCCATGAACTTATATTTCCATCTAACAATCTAGTAGCTGAATGTCGTGCTACGTCATGTACGTGGCCGTACATTAAATTTGTTCCGTAAGCATCTAAATGTTTCTTAGCATGATTGCCACCTGTATAAGCACCATGTACAAAAGACAACTTACCAATAGATAATACTTCATTATACTTGCGGTACTCATATCCTCTATCATCCCACTTACACGCATTTCTAAATGTGTACTGGTCTAAATAAGGATTCTCTTCTACAAATGCGTCCAACCATTCGTCGTGATTACCTGCTAATATATGCCTAGTATTACATTTAACTTTGTCTAAGGCTTTATCAAATCTATCTATCTGTTTGTTAACTGCCTTAATTTCTGCATCTATTTCTGGTAGTTGGTACTCTAGTGGTGGTCTTTTTCTGCGTTTGTACTTGTGTCCAGATACAGATTCCCACTCTCCAACATCACCCAGATTAATAAATATGTCTGGTTTAATAAATTCTATTGCTTCTAATACTACTTTGACTGCCTTTTCATCATGTACGGGAAAATGCTGGTCGGGTATAACAATCGCCCTTTTCATTTATTACCTACCTTTTGCTAGTTGTGCTCCAAAGTAGAATTCGATTATCATTGTTGCCCATCTAAATATTTCATCAAACTTTAACATCCCTTCTACAGTCACATATTCTATCACATCTGGAGTTAATTGCAATCCTAAGAAACTTGCCCCTTCTATGACTGTGGGTATTACTGTTGGTACATCCCAGAATACAGGTGCTACTTGTGTAAATATTACTAACGCAAGTATTACAAATATAATAACTCTGCGATTAAGTGCAGCCATAGGACTTTCTTTAGCTGCCATTTCTCTTGCTTGATTAATAGAATCATTACGTACTTGTAGATTCTGTATCATCATTTTTTGTTGTTCTTGTGCTGCTTGACTTTTTAAAGCAAGTAATTTTCCAATAAAACCTAATGCTATTGGTGCTATATTTGTGAGAAATCCTATCACGATAGCATCATCAATAGTAAGTAACATTCCATTGGTGCTAAATTTATTATATATCCTATCATACTAAAGTTAATGCCTCTATAATTCCAATTTGTGAAATAACAAACCAACCCAACGCCCCGTAAACACCATATTTTATTTGTAATAAAGAAGTATTAATTTTTTGTATGCAACCATTAGTGTCATCAATCTTGCTAAACAACTTAGCTATTTGTATAGAATGTTTATCTAATTGCAATTCTACTCTAGTTAATTTATCTTCCATTACCATTTCACCTTGTTAGACCAATAAGCACCACTTAATTTATTTCCAATATTTTTACCATGTCTAGCTTTAAAAGACCTTGACCTTGCTGTATTAGTTCTATCACCAGTAACACCTTGTTGTCCAAATCTAATAAGTTTTGTTGTGCTTCCATCTTTAGCTAAAACAACATGACTTTTGGTTGAATGTTTAGGAGTTCTTTTTGGTTTATTAAAACCAGATAAACCATTTTTTGTTAATCTATTATCTTTAGGCATACATTTCCTAGTTTGCTAATGGGTTGTCTAAGGCTCTTTGTAGTTTACTACCTAACCTATCCTCTAACTCTTTAATCTTTCGGTCTGTATCAGAGTATAAGGCATCTCTACGAGCATCAAATCTTTCTCCAGCTACATCAATTGTTTCATCTATTTTATCTTGTGAATCATTAACTTTATTTTCTAATCTATCCATAAGCAACTCTTGTCTAGCAAGGTCATCCTTTAAATCATTCTTAATAGTGCGAGTATAATCTTTAGCTAACTCTACAGCTTCTCCTATACCTACTAATGACTCTTCAATAACTGCTATATCTTGTCTAATGCTTGATAAATCTGGCGATACAAATGTATTTATCTTAGCTTCCATTGTTAAATACCTTTGATAAAACTCAAATCCAGCCCAAGCACCACCACCAAGCATACTAATTAAAGGTATTATTAGTAACAGTTTACTTCCACCTACCTTAACACCACCATATTCTACTACTGCCATTGTAAATCTACCAGTTTGTTATGTAATATTTCATTAGCAAGTCCATTTCTAAGTCCTCTTTGATTGTCTGGTATATCTTTATCCAAGTAAATACCTTTATCTTTATAAAAAATACCATCAACTAAAGAAGAATTGTAACTATTAAACCCCGAATTAAAGTTTAAAAGAGCAATTAACAGTCCTTGTAGCTTCTGTTGTTCCTCTAAAGTAACTGCTTCACCTATTTCTATAGCAAGATTCTTTAGTTTATTAGTTATAATCTCACGCATTTTGTTTTTTTTACTAGCTTTTTTCTTTATTTGTAGTAATTTATTTTCTTTAGGCTGTACAATTTTAATTTCTTCCTGCTTCTCTGCAAGTTCAACAGGCTGTTCCTCTGTTGATTCTTCAAGTTCCTCCTCCTCAAGAGGCTCATCTTCTAATACTTCTTCTTGCGTTTCGTTGGATTCTTCTTCGGTGCTTTCTTCTTCGGGTACATCATTTTCTATCTCCTCTATAAGTACAGGTTCAAAAAATTCTTCTAGTTCTGCTTCTAGTTCTGCTTCAAATTCTTGTTGAGTCATCTGTATTTCTAATTCAAACTCTGGAATTGATGCTTCTATTTCTGCAATCATTACTTCAAATGGTATTTCTGGTATATCAATTTCAATAAAAGCAGGTGGTTCATAAGCAACATATATTTCTACTTGCTCTACCCAAACTTCTGGTTCATCTTCTTCTACATATTCTTCATAATAAGCCTCATCAAAACCAGAACAACCATAATCATACAAGCTATCAATACTACATTGTTCTTCATAATAAGAATCCGCATAAGTATCTGGATAATATAAGCAACTGATATGACTGTCTGGTACTACACTACATATGCTTTGACCATTTTCTATTTCTACTGGGTCATCTTGTTGACTGTTCCAGAATACTGCTCCACTTGTAGGATGATTATAAAACCATTGCTCATACTCACCAGCACTTAAATCTCCTACTACTCCTACTGTTACGCTGTGATTAGATATTGACAACTCAGTATAATTTACTTCTATGTTTCCTAAAGGGAAGATAGTTAAATCAAAACTATTTTCTTTACTTGCATCATAGTATTCAGCTATGTTTTCCCACATATACTTTTGGTATGTATCATCACCTTGAGTATAAAATTTACCTGCACCTGCATCTATTAAATCTGTATGCCATGGCATTATTGTGTAATGAAACCTTACACCTGTCGCACCACTACTAAAATCTTGTCCATCACAACATAACCCATCGTGAATATAACCAGTACCATCCACAGTAAGGGGGTCAAGAAAACCCACAACACCATTACTAAACATAAAACTAGTAACATAACTATTTCCATAAAAAGGAAAAGTAAAGTCAAGAGGTACTTCAACCCATCCATCATCACCAATCTCTACTTCAACTACTGGAGCATCTGCTCTAGATAAGGAGGATAGCAAAAAGCATAACGCTAATAATACCCGACATAAGTTTTTCAAGAAATACTCCTCTATCCATATTCGATGTTTGTTGTTTTTTTGGAATCTTTTTAGGATTCAATTTCCATTCTGCTGTAGCTTCTGAGCCAATTAAACCTTCACCTGTTACTGGATTGTTTATTGGACAAGGTGTTCCAGCAAATTTCATACTATCATACACCGACCTACTCTGACACATAAGACTTACTGCTGCTACTTTCATTCCCATATCATATAATACTTTAGCGTTCTTTAATCTTACACAGTTCTCGTCATTGTAAACTTGGCCTGTGCTTATACCTATTATCTGTGTCTGTACTGCACCAGCTACGCCTACTGTACATAAGTCTGAACCACTTGCGTTAATGCTAGGACTAATTGCACTAGGTGGATTAGTTCTAACTGTAGACTTAGTAGTTGAATTACTTGTTACTGTACTGTTAGCTGTACTGTTAGTAACTATAGGGTCAGCAGAATGTGCTACTCCTACAAGAAACACAAACACAATACATAACGCAATTAAATTGTTTCTAAACCTTTCAGACATTAGTCAGCTACTAAACTCACAAATGCTGGGTCTACTGCATCTGTAGGGTTAGCAGTAAAAAATGTTGTCATATCAATATGTCTAGTGTGTGTTGTTGTTTCTGAAGCGTGATATGTCATAGTTCCATTTTCTGCATATACTTCTAATTTTCTAGTTTCAGTATGAGGTTTATTCTCATAAACTATAACTGCTGCTAAGTCACTACAATTTGCAATAGCAGTCTTGATTGTTTCGTGTTCACTATACAAAGCTGTAGCGTAAGTAGCTATATTAGAAGGTACTGCTGTACCGCCTTTATCTGCTCTGCTCCAATACCAATCTATGTCTGCGTGTCTACTAGCTACTACTGAGTTAGCCTTAGATAACATACCAGCTTTAAGTGTAGCTACATCTCTGGCTGTACCAGCATAAGTTCCTATCACTTCAGCACCACTAGCATCTACGCTATAAGCACCATCCCAGTAGTAACGACTATCAACTGTTACTATTCTCATAGGTTTAATGCCTAGTGAAGTTAGTGTTGTACTATCTCTAAAGATTGTTTTAGGATATGTAACATCACTTATCACCATAGTCTTAGGTGTCTTGATTGTTTCTGAATTAAAGTACCACATATGTATCTCCGTTATCTTGCGTTAGAATATTTTGCAGGCGTTTCTGCAAATGCTAGGTAGACGTAAGGACTGTTATTGTTATTCATATATCCAGCATTAATCATAACTTTAAAGCCATTTGATAAAAAGTCTATATTTCCATAAGCTGCTTCAGCAGCAGCATCATTTGCTTTTAATGATAAATCTTGACCATCATCTTCATTCTCTGGCTCTCTTGCACTATCAAATATAACCCACGGGTCAGTAGAATCAGTTCGTTTAATCATAATCCAAGCGGGTCTGAACGAAGTATGAACATATGGTCCGTTAAGGTTTACCCCATTTCCTATGTAAGAGCCGACAGCCGAGTAGCCATCTACAGAGTGGAAACAATAACCAATATAAGTAGTAGAACTGCTGTTATTTACTTGGTCATTATTACTTACACTAAAGACAGCACTAGTAGGTGCTGTATCTTGCCACATATTATAATCTTCTGTAGCTGCTGTTGTATTTAAGGTTAAGAAATCTGTTTCGGGAGCAGACGTGTTACTTGCGTGATACACCGTCCAATTTTTAACTAGGTTTCTAGATTTTAAAAGTATTAATTCAGGTGCTTTAGATAATCCGTGTCCAATAGTTCCTGTCTGGTCGTTACCTGTCCAGCTTACAATACTAAATCCAGCATCTACATTTCTGCTACAAGTTGATGCAAGACTGCCCTGTGTAAAAGCATTAGAAGCTAAAGTAGCATTACCGGCTTTCCAGTTCCAAGCTACTGCTGAATAATTATTACCATTTAAAGCATTACCACCACTTGTAGCACCAATAGTAAAACCATCTGTATTTAATGAAGTAATATTTGCATTGGTGGAATAAATACCTTCCGCACCTGTTTGGTCAGAAGATAACCATTTATTTGTTCCTGTACCTCTAAGTACATCCATAAGTAAATTGCCATCAGTCCTTGACCTGCTTTTCCACCATATTAAATCAGGCTGAAAACCAACACCTGTTATAGCTCGTGGATTACTATTATTACCGGTATAAATTATAGTATTAAAATTCTCACTAGGTACAACAGCTACATCTGGTAAGTTCTTTGTACATAAAGCTAAGAAGCCTGAAGGTGGTGCGTAAAAGAAATCACCTATCTCATTACCATCTTGATTGCCTTGTGCTGTCTTGTTACCAGCGAATGAGGAATCTTGTCCGAAGTTAATGACATCAGAATTTCCTGATACTCCTGAACCAACAGTCCAAGCTGGTATCATATCATCCCAAGCACTAAAAGTCATTGTCCTTATTAATGTATTGTTTTTGT
>Ga0209816_1001251_pt1 | contig 19152 bp, 16 predicted proteins | sample CoawatmetaG01DNA_FD_187509 | JGI IMG/M metagenome (GOLD analysis project Ga0209816, IMG submission 187509) | Marine microbial communities from the West Antarctic Peninsula - Coastal water metaG017-DNA (SPAdes) (version 2) | ecosystem: Environmental > Aquatic > Marine > Coastal ... | reverse complement strand
GCGCGGTTTGCGAACGCTGCATTACTGGCGAAGCAGAAAATACCGCAGCACGTTGAAACCGTGTTGGATCTTCCGCGCACAGCGAGCGGGAAAGTGCGCAAGGATGTTCTGCGCCGGCAAATTAGCGACATAATACAGCGAGGTCGCTAGTGCTGAGCGACAGCCGCACGACCCGCGTATAGGCGCTTCGTTGTTGAAATCGATCAGCCTTTCTGATCGATCTGAAGTCTTCACTAAACACTGTGTTAAGAGGTGATTGGGTATGACACATTTGGCAGGAAAAACGGCCGTTGTTCTGGGTGCTTCTGGCACTGCAAATTTCGGATCCGCAATTGCTCGGCGACTGGCGGCAGAAGGCGCGAACATCGTGGTCGCGGCGCGGCGTAAGGAGCCACTGAACCAGCTTGCATCAGAGTTGGGGGGTACGGCAGTCGCTTGCGATGTCACGCGTGAGGGTGATATTGAAAATCTGTTTAGGGTGGCTTCAAGTACCTATGGGCAGGTAGATATAGCAGTCTTTTCAGCGGGCATTCATTCGGGTGTTCTGATCGCTGACTTGACGGTAGAGGATATTCGTCCAACCCTTGACGTTAGCGTAGTCGGCGCCTTGTTGTTCTTTCGATATGCGGCGGAGGCCATGACCGACGGGGGTTCTGTAGTGACGATTTCGTCGCTGACGGCACGTATTCCGGGTCCTGGTCTGGCCGCGTACTCCGCTGCGCGCGCCGGTATCGATTACGCCATCAAGGTGGCCGCCGTGGAGTATGGCGATCAGAACGTGCGCTTTAATTCGATTGCCGCAGGTTTGATACAGACCGATATGACAGAGGCGTTCTTTGCCATGCAACCGGTTATTCAGGGTCATCTGGATGCGACCCCTTGTGGGCGTATGGGTAATCTCGATGATATGGCTGAGGCTGCTTTATTCCTTGCCGATGGTCAGCGCTCAGGCTACATCAACGGTCAGGTGCTTGATTTGGCTGGAGGGCAAAACAATGGCAGCCTGCCGCGCTACGAGTGATTTCAGCAGCGGTGTTCAACCGCAGGAGCTAACAAAATGTCAGATGAAGTGATGCAGGGTTATGAGGACGTTACGCTCTATGAACTGAGCGACGAGCGTGAAAAAGAGCTCATTGAAAAGCAGATAGAATGCAATTTTGTGTGGACGAATAAGGATGGTCACGGTCTGGGTGTGATTATGAATTACGTGGCTCGCGATGGTGCCATTTGGCTGACTGCCACCAGCCAGCGCGCACGAATAAAAGCGCTGCGCCGCGACCCTCGTGCCTCGGTGGTCATTTCCAGCATGGGCACCGATATGGGCCCCGGTAAGACGGTGACATATAAAGGCCGAGTGGTCATCCATGATGATCAGGTGACCAAGGATTGGTTCTACCCGGCTATGGCGGAAATCATTACCCCCTATCCTGCGCCTACTGTAGAGGCGGCCATACAACACCTCGATACGCCGCTGCGCGTAATACTGCAGTTGGTGCCAGAAAAAACCATTAAATTTGACGGCGACAGTATCTCAAAGACGTCCTACGATGGCAGTGTCCCGGGGCATGAAAGCTAGCGTCGGTTAACGTTTTGCGGGTCGAGTCACCCTTGCCATGATGCATCTCAAGACTCACCGAAGGGATTTTTCACCGCGAGCAGGGCGGGCGCCTAGTGCAATAATGCCTAATCGAGTAAATTAAGAAAGGGTGACGGAGAAAGTGATTTCTTCGCTAGAACAATAGGAGCATCAAACACTATGTCCATAGACTTCACGTTCAGTCCCGAAGTAGAGCAAGCCCGCATCAGTATTCGGGGTTTCTTGCACGATAGGGTTAAAGCACGCTATAACCAATTAAGCGCTAACAAGGAGGCTCAGCGAGAGGATTGGTCCGAGCTGATCAAGGAGTTGCGTCAGGAAGCAAAAGCAAAAGGGTTCTGGCTGCCTCATATGCCACAGTCAGTCGGGGGCATGGGCCTCGGAGTGACGGCTCTCGCTGCCGTATCAGCTGAAGCGGCGAAAGTGCCTTATGGTCCTTACATCATGAATGGGCACGCGCCGGATGAGGGCAATATGCACACCATGCATCATTTTGCGACCGAGTATCAGCGTGAGCAGTATCTGAATCCGCTATTGGCAGGCGACATTCGCTCTTGCTTTTCGATGACGGAGCCTGAAGTAGCAGGGTCTGACCCTACGCTCATCCAGACGACCGCGGTAGAGGATGGAGACGACTGGCTGATCAATGGACACAAGTGGTTTACGTCCGGTGCGCGAGGCGCAAGCTTTGCCATCGTGATTGCTCGCACCGACCCCGACGCAGAGATTCCGCAGGCGCGTAACTCGGCTTTTATTGTTGACTGCGACTCACCGGGATTTGAGCTTGTTCGGGATATAGAAACCATGTCGGGCAGCCACAATCACTGCGAAATTTTGTACAAAGATGTCCGCGTTCCTAAGGCTAACCTGCTGGGGGAGCGCGGCGGTGGCCATAAACTGGGTCAGGTCAGATTGGGGCCGGCTCGTTTGGCGCACTGCATGCGCTGGTTGGGCGAAATTGAGATGGCGCTCGAAATGCTGATCGATAGGGCGCAGCATCGTTTTGCGCACGGTTCGTTACTCAGCGAAAAACAGAGCATCCAATGGATGATGTCCGACAGCGCCATGGAGTTGTATGCCTCTAAGCTGATGGTGCTGCACGCCGCTTATAAAATTGAAAATGGCATGGAGTTCAAGCAGGAGGTCTCCATGGCGAAGCATCATGTGGCGAATACATTGTGGAAGGTTTGCGACCGTGCCGTGCAAGTGCACGGTGCTTTGGGCTATTCCAAAGACTCACCCTTGTCTGGTATGTTGCAACAAGCGCGTTGGGCGCGACTGGCTGATGGGGCGGATGAAGTACACCAGATGCGTATCGCCGACTTGTTGATGAGAGCTTATAATGACACCGGTTCTGTCAATGCGGGTGTCGGTGGTTTACCGTTGTAAGGGGCAAGATCAGCGCTGACACCGTCTATCAAAATGAACGCCACCACAGTATTAATCATGGAGAAGGAATACAGTATGAATAAAGATAATCTCGGGTACCAGATGTCACTCATATCGCGTGAGTGCCTCAAAAGTAAGGACAAACAGCGCTGGCTGGACATGTGGGCCGAGGACGGCATCATTGAAGACCCCATAGGCCCTACGGTGCTTGACCCTGATGGCAAAGGGCATTCGACGCCCGAGGCTAGAGAGGCATTCTACGACCGCAATATTGCCAATTCAGACATCGAATATATTATCCACAATACCTACACCGCTCACCTCGAGTGCGCCAATGTGGTTACGCTTAACGTGGTGCTGCAGATTGAGGGTAAGACCTATTCCCAGCAGGTAAACGGCGTGTTTACCTATAGTTGTAACGAAGAAGGTAAGTTAACCGCGCTGCGTGGATTCTGGGAGTTCGATGAGGGTATGGCCACATTTAAGGAAGTGATGTCTGATTAAGGCGAGTAATCAATAAGCGGCCACACCGCGCACGATCACGGCTGTGTTAAGTGATGTATTTTGATTTGCACGCAGCCCTGCAGAGCTTTAAAGCTCGATGGTTGCTTATCCCGTGGTTGTGAACATGCTCTTTTTTGACGTTTTGTGGGCTGCTGCACGTTGGGCCTTGGGGTTTTGCCTTCTAAGTGGGCGTCCCTCTTAATGAGACTAGTACAAACAACACACTTCACATACGGGGTTTTGTAAATGGTCAAGCACATCGTTTTTTGGCGTTTTAAGATCAATGCTGCCGAGCAAACAAAGCAGCAAAACATGGATCAGGTTAAACGGCAGTTAGAGGCCTTGAAAGACCTGCCTGGGGTGATAACTGCAGAGGTCGGCTTTGACATGCTCAACGTCGACGCCTCTTGTGACCTGGCGCTGTATTCTGCGTTTGAAAATCAGGCAGCGTTAGATGCGTACCAGCAACATCCGGATCACGTGGCGATTAAAGCGTTTCTGGGCGACGTAACCGAGGAACGCTATGTCGTTGATTATGTGGTCTGAGCGACACTCGTAACGTCTACCGCGGTAGTCTGCGGCAAAATAGCGCAGGAAGGCCGCAACCGCACACCAGTCCCAAGACACGAGTAAGGAGGCGCACTACTTGAGCGCTTCACTGGTGGTGTCGCGCATCACGCCGCCATCAAAGCTAATGGTCTTCTGTGGCACCACTTCTATAATAATACGCGCCGGCGTATCCAGAAACGCAACAAAAGCTTCTGGCGTTGGTGCAGGGCTATTGGCGCGGCGGGCAAAGTCCGGATAGAACCAGTCCTTTGTCGCTTGATCTGTGTGTAGGATAGCGTGGCCTTTAAAGGTTATGGATTGGCTGATGTCGTCGTCGATTCCCGCGCTCGAGATGACCACCGAGCAGCGCGGGTCTCGGGCGAGGGCTTTCATGCGCGCCCGTTGCTCGGTTGCCGTGCACCAGATGCGGTTTTTACGCCAGATAAAACTCATGGTGACGCCCATTCCGTGGCCGTCCTTGTTCGTCCAGATAAAGGTCAGCTCGTTTTGTGTTTGCAGCAAATGTTCCTGTTTTTCTGCCGTGAGGCCGTACATAGTGACGTCGTCATAATTTTCGACATTTTCGCTGCTCATGGGTTAAGTCTCCAAGCGTATTTATAATAAACAGTATGTGCTGTTTGTTTTATGATAAGTTATCATGCTACTAAATTATTGCAAGCGCGCGATGTCTGCTTCTGACCGGCGCGGGTATTTTTAATCGAGGGAGAGCGTCTTTTTATGGGTCGAGTAACGGGTAAAGTCGCGATCATTACCGGAGGTGCCTCAGGGCTGGGGTTGGCATCCGCCCGTCGCCTTGCGGAAGAGGGTGCCAGGGTGGTTCTTGCCGACATCAACCTTGAGCGGGGACACGCTGTCGCCGACGAAATTCCCGGTGCTCGCTTTGAGCATTTGGATGTCACGCGCGAGGCAAACTGGATCGTGCTCATTGACAAGGTTATTGCCGACTTTGGGCGTCTCGATATTCTTCTCAACTGCGCCGGTATTGTTCGCCTCGCGAGTATTGAGGATACGACCGAGGAGATATGGCGCGAGATTAACGCCGTGGGTACCGACGGCACTTTTTTTGGCTGTAAACATGCACTGCGTGTAATGAAGGTGGCGGGTGGCGGATCCATTATCAATATGTGTTCGACGGCCAGTATTCAGGGTGGCCCAATGATTTTTGCCTATGCGGCCTCCAAGAGTGCTATCAGGGGAATGACCAAGTCTGTCGCCGTTCTGAGCGTACAAAGCGGATACGGGGTGCGCTGCAATTCTGTTCATCCGGGAAATATGCGCACTCCCATGCTGGAGGGTATGAAAGAGATTGTAATGGAAAATGACCCCGAAGCGGCTAGAGCAATGGAGAATGTCTGGGTGGGAGAACCTGTTGATGTGGCCAATATGGTGCTGTTTCTTGCCTCAGACGAGTCAGTCGCTGTAAACGGTGCAGCTATGGTGGTTGATAACACCACAACGATTACCGAAGGGGTTGTACCACAGTAAAAATAGAGGAAATAACAGTGCTGACTATGGAAAAAAATGTACTGATCAGGAATGCGCTGATTGCTAATTATAATAATTACGCTCAAGGGATCGATACGAAAGACTGGTCAATGGTGCGTGACTGTTTTGCCGACGATGTGTTCATCGATTACGGCGCTTTGAGCGCTTCTACCGGTGACGCTACAGTGCCGCGCCAAGCCGACGATTGGGTGAAACATCTGCAAAGCGTGATTAACGGATTTAGCATCACGCGACATGCAATCACGAATCACCGCTTCTGCATTTCAAGCGCCGAGGTAAGCTGTCGTGCCTACCTCTGTGCCGATCATGTCATATTTTCAAACCCTGAGATTCCTATTGTCGAAGATCAGGACGTCGTGACCGTGGTGGGGGAATATAATAATCACTATATTGAGATCGATGGCGACTTGAAAATTTGCAGGTCAGAGTTAGCGGTACATTGGTCTCACGGGAATGCCGAATTATTTGTAACGGCGACGCACAATGCGCGGGAGCAGCTTAGGAGTAACGCCAACGTTAATTTATGAATGCGGTGGTATCAAAAGAAAGATTTTGATATCGACCTGTCAATCGTGCCAACATAGCGCAGAAGCGCGAGTATCACCGTAACTAGCAAATAATCACACGTCAGGAGCCTTCATGATAGATCAACTATTTTCAATGCGCGGCAAGGTATGCGTCGTTACCGGTGGCTCTCGAGGTCTCGGTTATGCGATCACCCAAGCGTTTTTTGCGGCTGGGGCGAAACGTATTTATATTACAGCGCGTAAAGCACAAGCGTGTGAGCAGGCTGCCGCCGAATTGTCAGAAATGTCAGAGGCAGGAGATTGTATTGCGTTACCCGGCGACATCAGCAATATGGAAGAAATTGCCCGGTTGGTATCAGAACTGGAGGAGAAGGAAACCCATATTGATGTATTGGTGAACAATGCGGGCGTGGGCTGGCTCGCTCCGTTGGGTGAATTTCCAGAACAGGGCTGGGACAAGGTGATGGACCTTAACGTCAAAACGCCTTTTTTTCTCACCCAGGCCATGCTTCCTCTGCTTAGCAAAAATGCCACAGCCGCTAGCACCGCCAGTGTGATCAACATTGGCTCCATAGCGGGCATTATGGGGCGCACGGATACATTCAGCTATGCCCCCAGTAAGGCCGCCATCCATCAGATGACACGTAACCTTAGCGTGGCTATGGCTGAGCAGAATATTCGGGTGAATGCCATTGCACCTGGCCGCTTTCATACGCGCATGACAGAGTATGCCAGCAACGATAAAGCGGCTTATGAGGCGGAGATTAAGGCGATACCCCTACACCGGTGGGGTAAAGACCCGGATATTATGGGTGTTGCAATCATGCTGGCTAGCCCCGCTGGCGCGTTCATTACCGGCCAAATCATCGCCGTCGATGGCGGTACGACATTGAGCTGAAGACGCAGAAGCGGTGGCGTCTGACGTTCTTGGCTAATCGTCCCTAGTTATTTGTTCACAACAGAAAAGAACAGACCAGGCGCATGCGTGCAGATAAGAAAAGCTTGAATGCGACTGTAGCGGCGGCTGATTTCAAAAAACCACCTTGTTACCGGACTTTAGCTCACAATAACAAGGCGCAATGAATGCCTATAATGCACTAATCTATCAGTACAAGATCGCTGGGTTTCCATGACCGATCGAACCAAGGCTGCAGTGGTCCATATAACCGCAGTAGAGCAAACCATGCTTTGTTAGGCACTGTCTCTGTCCAGTTCGCTCTCAACGCACCTTCTGGCGCGATAGGGCCAAAATACAAATCCACACTGCCGTCTTCGTTATAAACGAGCTTGTCACGTTGGTTGTTTTTACTGGGGTAATCTGTGCCACCGGGTATTTGTAATTCTGAGCGAGTTTGTGGGTCATACACCACAAATGACCAAAAATCTTTAGCCGGTGCATTTGCCGGAATGTTGACTTTATAGCGCTTACTGCCATCTAAAAAGGCACCGCTTTCGTCTTCAGTAGCAAAGGCGTAGTTAGAGCCAACACCGGGGATTTCAAGTGCCATCGCTGGCGTATTTACCGTAGCAGAATAGAAGAACAAAGTACGTGCGTCTAAATTACGCCCACCCATTCCTCCATCTTTTAGCCACTGGTAATCTTTACCAATAAAACCGGTGTACCATTTTCTGTCGTCAAAGAAATAAGCACTTTCATCGCGAGGCTTTAACCAAATTGCACGTGCGGTCGCATTACCGACGGCAACTGAATCTTCTAATATTGCTTTCATGCGCGCATCAGGTGCAAAAGGCGTACCTTTTTGAATGCCTATCGCTGCTGCTTGCCCACGTAATTCTGGGTCTAAGAATGAAACAGGTTCTTTTTGTAATACGTGCCATAACTCTTCATAAAACGCGTAATCATTCGCATGAATGGTATTAAAGAATTCTCTACTGCCGTTAGTGAAGGCCATTTTTTTAGGGTTTTTTGCATCCTCTAAAGGGTATATTTTTAAGCCGGTACGCCACATATTAGCCGCATAGTCAGGTTTTCCGTCTTCTAAGAAACCGCGCAAGATTAACCAATTATGATAACTGGTCGATTGTGCAATCCACGCTTTCGTTTCTTTGCTACCAATCATCACATCTGCGCGGGTATCTTTATCACGGTCTTCCATGCCATTTAAGGTGGGCTCTAAGTTACCTTTATAATCCGGAGGTAAAATAATATAAGTGCCGCCTTTCATAGCGTCAGGGCCTGGTGCGCCCATGTCCACTACAAAACGGAAGAAAGCATCATTCACGGTGCCGGGGCCTGCGCCGGCGGGTATTTCAATTACGGTCGCGCCATCTCTTTCTAAATCCAGCATGGCTAATGCATAAACGGTGTCAGTGTTGCCCGTTAAAAATAGCGGACTTGAATCCATTAAGTCATCAAAAACGATGACTTCGTTATAGTCATCCGCACCCAGTTCTTTCATTCCTAAACGCACCGCTTCTATCGAGGTCGCCGGAATAAAATTTAAGAACACTTCAATGCCACGATAAAAATCTAGGTTGTCATACACCGTGGTAATAGTTTCATCTGTTGGAATGCCGTCATAAAAGCTTAATTCGCCAATGCGCGTCTCAACGTTGTCAGGCGTCATGATTTGCTCGGGTATTTTGTGGTTAAACCCTGGTGTCGGATTGTCCTCAGCGGCATAAGTACTTTGCATGCCTGAGAGAAATATTGGAATGCTGGCAAAAGCGAAAAGCGTTTTTTTGATTCTATTCACGTTATCTCCATTAATCAGCGTCTAGAAAGCGCATGTTTTATAACTGTGCCGATCTACTTGCGATCATACTATGTATTATTAAGCTTGAAAAGTTAGTTCTAGCAGTGGTCTCATAGCACCGTGTGGAGGAGGTTGCCTATGGGCCTGCAAGCCTTTCGCTGACGATTTCCTTACTTAATATCGGTCTCATGTCAATTTCTTCGCACTCTAGTGTGCGATAAGGCCGCGTTCTATCAAGGGATACTTAGAGCTGGATTAGCTTCTATGCGCGATGTCGCGCGTTGGTGTTGCTGATCGAAGGGCGTGTTAATCACACGTCACGTAACTTCCTGACCCCTACTAGCGACAGCAAGCCAGCCATCACACCCAGCACCCAAAGAGGCGCTAAGGGCACAGACGTGGCCGTTGGAGGAACTGCCGCCGGAGTCACCGACACCAGTTCCGAGTCATCAGTACTTGCACCCATACTATTGACGGCCTTAAGCGTAATAACATAAGCCGTGCCATTGGTGAGCCCCGGTATGGTGATGGGGCTAGCCGCATCAGCCGGGTTTAAGGCGGTGTAAGCGACATCAGTGTTGGTCCTGTACTGATAGTTGGTAATGGGTTCACCGTTTGGCGCGCCCGCGGTAAATGCGATGACGGCCTGTCCATCACCGGCTGTTGCGGATAGGTCTGTTGGTGCGGCGGGCGGCAGCGCGGGAAGGGTCACCGCTACCGGGTCGGAAGCATCACTTGCACCCACGTTATTCACTGCTTTTAGCCTAATAGAATAAGCCGTACCATTGGCCAGCCCTGGTATGGTGACGGGGCTAACATCATTAGGAAGGGCCAAGTCAGTGTAGTCCACATCGTTTAGGCTGTATTGGTAGTATTCGATGTCCGAACCGTTGTCTGCGCCAGCAATAAATGCGATGGTTGCCTGCGCATCACCTGCGGTTGCGGATAGGTTTGTTGGGGCAGCGGGTGCCGTAGCGCCCTCTAACGTCGGTTTCACTTTCGCCGGAGTGGAAGGGGGACTGGTACCCTTCTCATTGACCGCTTTTAGCGTAACACTATAAATTCTGTCGTTAGTCAGTCCTGTTATTGTGAATTCGTTAACAACACCTAAGGAATTGTCGGGTCCACCGTCAAGGCTATACAAGTAGTCGGTGATAGGGCTACCGTTCGGCTCGGCCGCCGTAAATTTTATTAAGGCCCCCTGATCACGGTCTGTTACTTCTAGGTCTGTTGGTGCGGCTGGAGCACACGGGGTTGCTGCGGTCGAGGTGACAGTGCTGCTGGGCCCGGTAGTAAAGGTCTGCGGCCAATCGGCAGCCGGAAGTTCACAATCGTAGGTGATCCTCGTTAGACTTGAATTGTCTTCAAACATAGTGAGTTCAAACGCTCCAAAATTGCCTAAAAAGGCGACGCTTTCGAGCACGTTATCCTGGAAAGCTAACCCCCCAATAGCCGTGACGCTGGCCGGAATATCCAGCTCTTTGAGAGCATTTTGGTAGAACGCACCATCGCCAATGCTCGTAACGTTTGCTGGAATGGTCACGCTAGAGAGAGCGTTTTGGTAGAAAGCAATATCCCCAATGCTCGTGACGCCAGCTGGAATGGTCACGCGGGTAAGGTCGTTGCCGGCGAAAGCAGCACGCTGAATGCTCGTGACGCCGGGTGGAATGATCACGCTGGTGAGTTTGTTTATGTGAAAAATGCCCTCATCAATGATCGTAACGCCGGATGGAATGGTCACTTCCCCTGCGATCTTGTTCTGTGCGAAAGCATACCCCTTAATCTCCGTGACGCTGTCTGGAATGTCCACTGTGCTGAGATTGTTCTCGAGGAAAGCCTGACCTCCAATGTATGTGACCTTGCTGTCATCGGCGAAGGTCGCGCTGGTGAGGCCGTTGCCCTTAAAAGCTTGGTTACCAATGCGCGTGATATTATAAGACCTTGTGCCATCCATAGCAGTTACAGGAATCACTATAGTTGTGGCACTGTTATCTGGTGCACGGCCAATTACTTCAGCCTGCCCATTGGGAATGCCTGCGGTGTTATACCTCAAGCCACCAGCATTAAATTCCACTGCCAAGGCCTGCCCCGATGGCATCATCGAAATAAGCAAGAATGCGAAAGAGGCGAATACGCCGCGCTGTGGTGCTGTATATTTTCTGTTCATCTGAAATGCTACTCATCATAAAATCGCCCCGGTGGAATATCATACTTATAACCAGATGTATTTCATAGGTGGCCAAAGCATACTTTTGATGCATAGCAAAACGACTCCCGAAGGAGCCCCTATCTATCGCTAAAAAGGAGACTCCATCTTACCCATGCGCACAAAAACAGACTTTACGTGTGAGTAGTGCAAAATAGCCTCTTTAGAATTTTCACGGCCAATCCCAGACATTTTCATGCCGCCAAAAGGAACCTCAACAGGTGCATCGTTATAGGAGTTTATAAAACAGGTTCCAGCTTGAAGTCTGTCAGTGACGCGATGGGCACGGCTAAAATCTGTGGTAAAGACGCCAGCGGCCAAACCAAATTCTGTCGCGTTTGCTCGGGCGATAACATCTGCTTCATCTTCAAAGTCTAAAACAGACATCACTGGGCCGAATATTTCATCACGTGCAATGGACATGTCGTCAGTTACCTCAGCAAAAATAGTTGGCTGCAAATAAAAACCGCCACCCGCAATACGGTTGCCGCCGGTCACTAGTCGTGCGCCTTCTGCCTTGCCTTTTTTAATAAATCCAAGCACCAATGCTAACTGGCGTTCACTCACCATAGGGCCAAAGTTTGTCGCCTCATCTTGCGGGTCTCCAATAATTGCGCTATCGAGGCGTTCACAGAGTCTATTTAAGAAGGCATCCTTGATTCCTTTTTGAACAAAAACCCGCGTGCCATTTGAACAAATTTGACCCGTTGAATAGAAATTGGCCAAAATGGCTCCGCTGACGCAGTTTTCGAGGTCCGCGTCATCAAAGATAATCAGCGGTGATTTTCCACCCAATTCCATCGTGACCTGTTTCATCCCGGCAGCGGCCGCCGCATAGACTTTACGGCCGGTAGGCACCGATCCGGTTAGTGACACCTTGTCTATGCGAGGGTCGCAGACTAAGGCGGCGCCAACGTCGCCTGAGCCCTGCACAACATTGTAGAGGCCGGCGGGTAGTCCCGCTTCTAATAAAATTTCAGCGATCTTTAGCGCACACAGTGGTGTGGTTTCAGAGGGCTTGAAGATCATGGCATTCCCGCAGGCAAGTGCAGGAGCGGCTTTCCAGCAAGCAATTTGCGTCGGGTAGTTCCACGCCCCAATGCCCACACACAGACCGAGTGCTTCGCGGCGGGTGTAGGCCCAATTGCCATCGCCCAAGGGGATGTGTTCCCCCGTGATGGATCCGGCCAAGCCCCCAAAATACTCTAAAGCATCTGCAGCACTGGTTGCGTCAGCGCAGAGCGTCTCCGATAAGGGTTTTCCCGTGTCGTAGGTTTCCAAAACAGATAAATCGTAATTGCGCTCACGGATAATGTCGGCTGCACGTCGTAAAATACGTCCGCGTTCGCCTCCAGATAATTTCGCCCAAGCCACTTGCGCACTCTTAGCGCTGACTATGGCCTGCTCAATAATCTCAGGCGTTGCGGAATACACGCGCCCCATAACCTCCCCCGTGGCGGGGTAGATCACATCAATGGGCGTGCCGTTATTGTCTTCGACGTAAGTACCCTGAATGAAGTGGCTCGCCTTAGGCTGTATATCCATGCGGTATTCTCCAAAATGAAGATTGTAGTTAAAAAGTGTTTTTTTAGTGCGGCTGTATTGCGTGAGCCCGTTCAAGAAACCTTCACTGGCATGGCCGTTTCGTTGTTTTAGCGAAAGCCTTTCGTTACCCGCATTTTTTTAAGCATGCCTTGACACTCTTCTCGGTGCCCCATGCTGCCATGCCAGCAGTGCGAGCAGTATCCCCATCGGCAGCAAGCAAAACAAAAGCAACGAATGCCAACTCACCGTGCTAATAGCCAGACCTGCAGACAGTGAGGCGATGGCCTGACTTGAAAAAATTACCGTATCATTGAGCGCCTGAGCTTTGAATTGCTCGCCATGCTCATAGGCCATTGGTAACAGTGCAGTGCCCGATACAAACAGGAAGTTCCAGCCAATGCCTAACATCACTAATTGCCCCCAATAGCCGATCACCGATGCATCCACGAAGCCGATCACTATTGTTATGCAATAGCAGACCAAGCCAGCCAGCATAAGCCCGCGGATATTGAGCAAGCGAAACAACCAAGGCGTGAACAGCGATGGCAGATACATCGCCGCAATATGCGATTGAATGACCCACTTAGTGTCAGTCAGGCTATATCCCTGATGCAAATACATACTGATCGGGGTCGCTGTCATCACAAATGACATCACCATAAAGGCGCTGGCGCCAGCGATAATGGCAAGTAAAAGGGTAGGGCTGCGTAATAGCGCAACAGTAGAGCGACCCTCCGACGCAGAATGTGTTTGCTGCGGCGTCGCCGGCACGTAAAACAGCAGTAAAACCCCGCCAAGCATTAAACAGCCGGCACCAAGCCAGAAGGAGCCCTGGTAGTCTACCGACGTTAAATGCTGTCCCGCCAGTGCTAACTCAGGCCCAAGAAAGGCTGCCACAATACCCGCGCACATAATGATGGAGGCGGCGGTCGGGCCATCTTCCAGCGGCACGCATTCCATTGCTGCGAAGCGAATTTGTTGCAGCGCGGCAATCGTTGCGCCAAGCAGGCCAGCGCCAAAACAGAATAAAGAAAAACTGCTGCGAACCATTGCTTCGCCTAGGGTGAGGCAAGCACAGATGCCCAGTAGTACAAACAACAGCAAGGCGCGCTTTCTGCCCTGACGCTGCATGCTGCGCGTTGCCGGTAATACCCCAAGTGCGGTGCCGATCACCATCATTGCAATCGGTAAGGTTCCCCATTCTTCTTGTGGCGCCAACTCTGAGCCGATTATGCTGCCGATGAGCATCATCATCGGCACGCTGCTCATGGCAATCGCATTGATCGCAGCGAGCAGCCACACTTCCTTAAAGTTTCTTTCCATGGGCGCAGCCTAGCGGAAAGCGGTGCTGCTGTACGTTATTTTTGTCGCGTAAAGAAGCGGTGCACGTCAATGACAGGGTTATAATTAATGGCGTATTCGTGCAGCGACACGCCAGATGCTCTAGAGCTCCTGCACGGTGAGATTCAACTCATCCCGCAAAGATTTCGTAGCCTCGAGTTGCCCAGCGTTTGTGACAATCGCGGTGCTCGCCAGATCGGGTTTAAGATACGTTTCGGTGACTCGGCGCAAGTCATCCAGGCTGACGCCTAATACGTTTTCGCGAAACCTTTCGCGCGTTTCATGGTTACGGCCGGACAAGCGGTTATGAAAGTGCTGTTTGGCTTCTCCTGCCGGCGAGCCCGGTTTGTCCATGCTGCCGATGACACCGAGGATAGCTTCTTCGAGTGACCGACCGTCATGACGTGTGTCCAATATCCACGATACGGATGCGTCAAAGTCCTGTAACGTCTCGACCAGGCGCGGATCCCGGTAGGAGTAGAATCGAAAGGCCGCAATGCCCGAATCATGTGAGGCCCCACCGCCGTAGGCGCCGCCCTGCTCGCGTATTGCGCGATGCAGGAATCCGTTGCGTAAAAAACCTCCCAGTACCGTTAGCGCTGCCGCGTCAGGATGCTGCTCCGTCACGGTAGGATAGGCGCGTGCGCAAAAGTTTACCTGGGTATTTGTTAGCCACATTTCGCCACGTTGCTCGCGAATAGAGGTCATTTGAAAGCGCGGACGTTCCTCTACGGTGCTGACCTGCGACCAGAGGGTGCTGATGTCGAGAGCAACGTCAGTGACTTTGTCATCTTCTGCTATTACAAGAAATTGCATAGGCGCACTGATAAGGCTTTTATGGAGTTCTTTGACGTCTTGGGCAAAGGCTTCCAAGCAGACATCGTCTGCCAGACTGTCATCAAGAACGCGCAGCTGGCGAATACCCGCTAGTCCTGACTGGTGGTGATGCAGTCTCGCCAGAGGGCTCATCCCCGCTGAGGCAGCAGCCATTGCTAGGCTGTGTCCACTGCCGGTGATAGATTGATCACGCCGCGCACGCTGTTGATTGACCAGATCGCGGATTCTGCTGGTTTCAGAAAACTTTACCTCGTGTAACGTGTCGCTCATGAGCTGTGCTTGATCGCGAGCGTTGCGCAGTAGCGCTTTCGACGAGAGCGTGAAATTGGCGCTTACGCGCTGTTCATCATCTGCATGCCCGCGCATAGACACAAATCCTGCTATCGAGCCCACGGTCGCTGCCTGACGCTCTTGCACATCCATATACGATTGATCGCCTAGACCCACGTCCGTCAGGATGTTGGTATATAGAGGTAATATCTGCAATTGCTGTTCACTCAGCGCGGGCAGTGGAGCGGTGGCCTGTTGATAGACGATACCGTTAGTACCTTGGCCATAAGTCGTAAATGGCATGCCGTGCAGCTCTGTCTTTGTAAAGGTAGGTTCGGGAAGCGTGGCAGGCACGTCACTCAGCTCTACTTTCGGGAGAATGCTGTCATCGTCGACCTGCGCTTGACGCGCACTCAGGTCAGCTGCCAGCTGCACCGTGGCGCTGCGCTGCGCGTCGCTCATTGCCGCTTTGATGTCGGCCAACCGTGCGGCTTCCTGTGCCAGTCGGTGGGCTGACAACTCCGTATCCGGCGTCATCACGAGCGTCACGCGATGTGGGTTGTCCAGCAGTAGTCGGCGTGCAAGTTGGCGGATATAATCTGGATCCTGGATTTTCTGCTGTAGCTCAACAATCACCGGTTCCAGATTGAGGACAGCGATGGGATCGCTGTAATGTGTTGCGCAGCCCAGTGCCTGCAAAATAAGTTGCAGACCAAAGGGGTAGCCATCGCCAGTCACCTCGCGCTGGTGTAGCTCCAGTTGATGGAGCACCGCCTCTAAACGCTGTTGGCTGACACCCTCCACAGCGACTCGTTCTAATACAGCCAATACCATCTCTTCAAGGGCATCCGCGTGTTCCGCTTCGCTGCCTTCAATGCCACAGCAGAACACCATTTCGCGCATGGAGTCTTCCAGTCCGCACAAGGGCGATGGTGCACGGCCCAGATCAGTTGTTTCCAGCGCATGTTGTAAAGGAGAAGCACTGTTGTCTAACAGCACACTGGATAATAACTGTGCTTCTAGCAGCTGCTTCAGGTCTGAACTTTCTCCTAACATCCAGCCGATCACTAGGTGTGTTTTGTGATCTGTCGTATCATTTTCGTCAAAAATATAGGCGCTCTGCACCCGCTGCGGTTTTAATAGACGTTGTTCGGGTTGCACTTGAATTTTTTCTGCTAACTTTTCAAAATGGGACAGTGCTTTTTCTTCAAAAACCTTTTGATGCACGCTTGCCTCAATATCGCCGAACGTCATAAAGATTGCATTGGTAGGATGATAGTGGCTGCGGTAGAACGCCTGCAATTGTGCGTAAGTCAGATCGGGTATATGCTTTGGATCGCCGCCACTGTTGTAGTGGTAGGTGCTGGTAGAGAACAGGTTTTCGCAGAGTGTGCTCCACAGCGTACTGCTAATGGAACTCATCGCGCCTTTCATTTCGTTGAACACGACGCCTTTAAATACCAGGTCAGTTTCAGGATTTTCCGGTTCAGAAAATTCGACTCGGTGTCCTTCCTGAGCAAAATCCAGAGGGTCCAAGCGAGAGAAAAATACCGCGTCAAGGTATACTTGCAGCAGGTTATTGAAGTCCTTGCGGTTCTGGCTGGCGAAGGGATAGGCAGTCCAGTCAGAGCTAGTAAATGCGTTCATAAAGGTATTCAGCGAGCGGCGAAGCATCATGAAAAACGGATCGCGCACTGGATAGTGCTCACTGCCGCATAACGCTGTGTGCTCAAGAATATGTGCAACGCCGGTAGAGTCATGTGGAACGGTGCGCAAGGCGACGAGAAAGACGTTTTCGGTATTGTCGGAGGCAAGGTGATAATGCACAGCGCCCGTTTTCTTGTGTTCGTAGTGCTCTACTCGAATGTTGAGAGACTCGATGGTTTGCTGCCTGATCGCCTCAAAGGCCGGGTGGGCTGTGGAAAACGCGGTGTTGCTATTACTCATAGTGAATCTCTGTAAGCGTTGGAAATATTGGTGATCGCTATTCTAGCGTGAATCGATGGTGTTTTGCTGTGTTTCTCTAATATCAACTGCTGGCACAAGCTCAATCTGGTACAGCCAAGGCCAGCGCTTTCCCGTGACCCAGATAGAGCCATCTGCTGGATCGCGCGCGATACCATTGAGTACATCGGTGCCGCGGCGGTATTCGTGTGCAGGAAGTAACCCCTGTAGATCGATGCTGGCAGTGACCTCACCGTTGGCAGGGTCGATAATCACGATGCGGTTGCTCTGCCAGACGTTGGCCCAGATAGATCCGTCTACCCATTCAAGTTCGTTGAGTTGTTGTAACGGTTGGCCCTGCTGCGTTACGGCGATGGTACGTGTGATGCGCGCTGTATCCGGTGACATAAAGTATAAATTGTCACTGCCGTCGCCGTAAATCAATTCTGTAAGGTTATGTGTGAGTCCCCAACCCTCGCCCTTAATAGGAAGCGCACGCAAAAACTTAAGGTCGGATTTGCGATAAACCAGCATGGCCTTATTCCGCCAAGAAAGCTGGTAAATATTGTCACCCAGTACAGTGAGGCCCTCGGCAAAAACCTGCACATTCAATGTTTGGCGCGCGTGGAGTGCGCCATCCACAAAACGGTAACGTAACAACTCGGACGTGCCATAGTTTCCTGCGCTGACGTAAAGGTAGCCGTCAAGAATTTCCAGTCCTTGTACGAAATTCTCTCGCGGTTGTGGTTTCTGGTCGGTGACTCGCACCGTATAGTGCTGCACCGACCAAGCCGCAGCGGGGAGGTAGGCGATGAGAAAAAGTATAATGCGCAGCGGTGTCATAGTTACATCCGATTGCGCGAAAGATCGCGAATAATAAAACGCGCTGGCGAGAGTGCGCGACACAGTGTTCGGCTGAAAGGGAGTGGTTCGTGACAGATCATACTGGCTAATAGTTCGGCCGCAATAGGTGTCGACGTCAATCCTCGTGAGCCATGGGCGGCGTTTAGATAGAGGCCCGGCAGGTAGCTTCCTCGCCTGTCGATAAGCTGCTTTGCATTTTTTCGCAGGGCGCCAAAATCAGTGAGGAACTGCGCTGCATCCGGTGCTGGACCGACAGTGGGAAGATAGTCGGGACTGGCGCAGCGAAATCCAACACGGCCTGTCAATGCGGCTGAATCGAAGGACTGTAACCTTTTTCGAAAGCTTGGCACAGCATCGGCTAGCTTTGTGAGGTTGTTGCTATGGTCGCTGCTGCGAATCGCAGGATCATTGTCGCCAACATCAAAAGTCGCGCCAATACTGTGGCTGCCTTCCCATGCAGGAGCGATATAGCCTTGATGGCATAAAGCAGCGCGCAAGGTGCTAAAAACTCGCGCTGTTGGCAGCTGAGTAATCTGCCCTCGAATAGTTTGCAAGGGTAGCCAGCTCAGCTGTGGCATCGAGGTTGTCGCTGTGCCCGCGGCAACGACAACGCAAGTGGCAGCGGCAAGCGTTTGCCCTTTGGCTGACGCCAGCCACTGGTCCCCATCCTGGTGCAGTGTGACGTCACCGCAATTCTCCATTATCTCAATGTTGTCGCGTAATAGAAGCGCACTGCACACAGCACCCGGGCGGAGCCAGCCAGAGCCAGGATACCAGTACCCTGAGCTCGGCTGGTCAATGCCTAACAGTTTGCTGGCCTCTGTCGCGTCTAGTACCTGGGCCAGTTCTTCCAGCCCCGCTAGTACGCCACTCAGCGCAGCCATGTCTTTTACATTGTCACTCTGCTGAAAGCTGCCACAGAGGTCACCATCGCGCTGCGGCGTGAGTTCTTTGGTTAAAAACATGCGACGATAAAACGTTGAGGCAAACTGAAAACTCTGCAAGGCAAAGTCTGCGAGAGCTGAATGTTTGCGTGAGAGCCGGGTATATAAAATGGCCTGATCATTGCCGGATCCTGCGCCGGCTAGGGTGCCCCGTTCGAGCAGCGTGACGGCAATTCCACGCCGGCCCAATGCGGCTGCCGTTGCGCAGCCGGCCAAACCACCCCCCAGCACGATAACGTGGTTCGGTCGCACCCGTGTTTTGTTGGGAATGTCCCAGGGCGAGTGCTTGAACAGTGATGGGGACACCCCTTCCCCGTCTATTACGCCGCGCAGACATTCTCGTTTGCGACCGTATCCCGTCATCTTTTCGACCGTGAATCCGGCATCAGTG
>Ga0209816_1001246_pt1 | contig 19168 bp, 31 predicted proteins | sample CoawatmetaG01DNA_FD_187509 | JGI IMG/M metagenome (GOLD analysis project Ga0209816, IMG submission 187509) | Marine microbial communities from the West Antarctic Peninsula - Coastal water metaG017-DNA (SPAdes) (version 2) | ecosystem: Environmental > Aquatic > Marine > Coastal ... | reverse complement strand
ACTCACTGGTATCGAGTTATCTATGTACGACTTTATTCTCGGATCACAATACTTAATGGAAGTTGCACCTAAAACAGTGACGCCTAAGCAAGTAGCTGACTTTCACAAAGCGTTAACTTGGTTTCGTAAAAACAACTCTGAAGCATATATGGTGCTACTTGATTGATTTACAAAATAAATACGATCACTAATAGATAATATAATAAACAAATATACAATGAATCTTTTAACACAAAACTCTAAACTTAAAAAAACATCAAAAGCACTCGGGCTTCGGGTCTTTAACTTTGGTATTCCTGCCTACAAATCGTCAAGCGGGAAACTAACGTGCCCAATGGCTGACAGTTGTATAAAATTCTGTTACGCCAAGAAAGGAGCCTACATATGGAGTAATGTAAAACCGGCGTTTGAAAAGCGTTATGAGCTGAGCAAAACAAATGATTTTGTAGACGCCATGAACGCTGAAATACGTAAGAAGAAACCTGACTACGTCAGAGTCCATGACAGCGGCGATTATTATTCTCGCGCGTACTTGTCTAAATGGATCGAGGTTGCTAAAGCAAACCCTAACGTGCGGTTTTACAGTTACACCAATATGATTGATATGATGTTAAAAGCTTCATTACCAAGTAATTACGATATAATTTTCTCTGATTCAGGAAAACAAAAACACTTAATAAATGAAAGAAAACACAGACACACCAAAATATTTTCTAGCAACAGCGATCTTGTTTCTGCTGGTTATACTGATGCTTCATCTATTGATCTAATGGCTACTAGGTGGTTTAATAAAACAAATAAAGTAGGATTAATATTTCATTAAAATAATAAATTATGATTAAAGAACCTTTAAAAATTACATTAAAGTATTACAACAAAGAAATATCTACCCAAGTAGATCATTCAGATTTAACACTTGATGAACTTCACGAGTTATGGCTTGAGATTGTTAGAGGGATGGGATATGCACAAAGTACAATAGATGAATATTACGAGTAATAATTTACAAAATAAATACAAACAAGTAATGATAATATAATAAATAAAAACAAAAACTTATGAACAATTTTGAAAAATTTAGAAGCGACAATTCATCAACAATTTCAACGGGGAGGTATTATACTGACACTAAAGAGCTTACGTTAATATATAGAAATGGTAGTGTTTATGAATACGAAGACGTACCATTGTTTTATTGGCGTGGTTTGTTAGATGCTGAATCTAAAGGTAAATTTATTAACACTAATATTAAAAGATTATTTAAGTTTAATAAAAAATAACTATGAATATATTTTATCTATCTCACTGCCCACAAAAAGCTGCACAAGTACAGTATAACAAACATGTAGTCAAAATGATTCTTGAAACAGCTCAATTACTATGTACTGCTCATATAATATTAGACGAAGAAGAAGCTGATGTACCTTATAAAGCTACACACAAAAATCATCCGTCTGCTATTTGGGTAAGAGCTTCTGCTGAAAATTACTTCTGGGCTTACGAGCATATGCTAGCGTTAGGTGAAGAGTATACAAAACGTTACGGCAAACAGCATTTAACAATAAGCAAATGTCGTGATGCTTTATATAAATTACCTAAGCGTATTAGTAATCAACCGTTTACACAGCCACCTCAGTGTATGCCTGATGAATATAAGTCTGAATGTAGTGTTGATGCGTACTGGAATTATTATGAAAACGAAAAACACACAGTAAGAAATGCTAACGAAGATATAATAACAAGATAGTATACAAAACAAATACGATTACTAATAGATAATATAATAAACAATAAATAAATGACAGAAAAACAATTAGATATTTTATCAGATTTAATAGCTACAAAAGTAATGAAAAAGCTAATAAATAAACAACAAGAGTGGGACGAACAGTTTAACGAACAATTAAACCAATTAAGCGCTGATGATGCTATTAACTTAACTAATACTCAAGAACGAATGGCTATTGAATATGAAGTATCAAAACTTAAAGGCTTAAGGTTATCTTATATATCTAACGAACAATATGAATTATTGTCAGATGTAGAGGCAAAGATAGTAAAACTAGAAAATGCTTTAAGCAAGTTATAGAATAATAATACTAATAATATTTTTTTAATAAAAAAATAAATGGGTAAGTCAAGTGAATTATTTATTCAACTAAAAGAAAGACAAATATTTGATAATGCTGATGAGCATGTAATATATCAAACTTTATATTCAGAACAGGACTGTGACAATAGCCCTTAATATACTATAGTAAGGGGCTAATGTCATACGAAAGAAACTTAAGATATTTTATAAATAACCAGATCATATACAGGAGAGATCATATCAATGATAAACCTACTGAGACTTATGATTGGGGTTTTTTCTTTGAAAACGGTACATATGAATGCTATCGAATGTTTCAGAGCAGAGCTAAAATAACTACATATAAGAGTCTTAAATGGCATCTGTTAACGTTATGGTATCTGAACCCTAAAATGGATCAAGATGATCTAGAAAACGTATCTAAACATATGTGTGTTAAATCTAATGGGTTTGTAACGTTTACAATAAATGAACATGCTCTTAAAAATATAATATACGAAGTCAGTATGTGTGATCTTGAAAAACCTCCTAAAAATAAATTACGTAAAATAATATTTAAGGACTATAGCGGGTTAACTACTGAAGAAAAAATGACAATAGTAGGTAAGATGATAGGTAGATCTAAAAAAATACACGAAGATGATATTTATCAGTGCATGTTAGATATTAACGAGCTAGGTAAGAAAATAACTATAACTAGATTAGCTGGTTTACTTAACTGCTCAGCTAGAACAATACATAGAAATATGAGTAACGAACTTAAGAAAGAAAAAGAATTATTAAACCAACAATTATGATACACGAATTTAATGAATGGATGGCTAAAATAGGTAACATACATTACGCTGATGACAACTTAATGGCTAAAGCATTTAAGATAATAGACGAATATGAAGAAGTATAAACCTTAAGTAAAATTTTATGCTATACATAAATAGCTAGTAACCAGCAATTAATAAAATAAATGTTTACAGATAGAGTAATTTTAAATGTAAACGTGTAATAATAATAATAAGAAACAAAATGGAAATAGATATGAATATAACGAGTTGGTCAGATCAAGACCTTGAATTTCTATGTCTTCCTGAAAATCATAAAATAACTTTTGATGGTTATGAATATTGGTGGTATCATAAAATACACGGAAATAAATGGGATCTACATTACATCAAAGGATTTGAAGACTGGAAAAAACCTTATAGTTGGCTACAAGCTGCGCTATATAAATGGTCTAAAGAATTAACTGATCGTAAAGTAAAATCAGCTTCAAGTTATTTTTATCAGATGAAACAAAACTTACAAAGAACTAAGGAAGTTATGTCTATAAGTAATAACAAGAAGTTAAAAACAAAAGTTAAAATTAGATTAATCAGAGAGTTAATGCCTCAAGAAACCGTACAGTATGTAGCTGACGTGTTAAAAATAAGTAGACAAGCTGTTCACAGACATTTATAATATGGAGACAGAAAAATATAAAAATGGAATAAGTATATCTTACCAAAGAAAATACTACCAAGAAAACAAGGAAAAAAAGAAATTATATTACGAACAGAATAAAGAAAAAAAGAAAGCTCAATCTAAAGAATGGGCTAAAAAAAATAAAGATAAACGTAGTAAAATTCAGGCTAAATATAATAAAAATAGGAGCCAAATAGATCCATTGTTTAAGCTTAAGACTAGGATGAGAACTAGACTTTACCGATTTTTTAAATCTAGTAGTATTAAGAAAAATAAAATAACAGAGAGCTATTTAGGTTGCACGTATGACGAGGCAATGAAGTATATAGAAACTAAGTTTAAAAACGACATGAATTGGAGTAATTACGGTAAGTGGCATATAGACCATATTAAACCTTTATCATTAGCTAATTGTGAAAAAGATTTACTTGAGCTTTGTCACTACACTAATTTACAACCATTATGGCAAATAGATAATTTAATTAAAAGCAATAAATTTTGAAAAAATACAATATCCAAAACTACGTAAGATACAAAGCTGACTTAAAAAAATCTATGCCTGAGGGAAAGTTCTTTGATGAGTACACTAGAAATGAATTAATAGTTAAGTTCATGCCGTTGGTAGAGAATCTTGGTCGTAAGTTTTCAACTGCTCAACAAGCTTCAGGTGTTTTATCTATCAATGATATAATTCAAATAGGTAACGAAGCGTTAGTAAGAGCTGTGGATAAATTAAACTGGGAAATGTTATCAACTTCTGAAGATATAGAAAAAACATTAAAATCTTTTTTTAGTAAAAGAATCAAAGGAGCTATACGTAGAAGAATAGATATGATGCGTGGTGATATGAGAATACCAGAACATAAGATAAATGAGTTCAGAAAAGATCCTGAGAATAAAGAAACAGCAGCTATATTTTTTAACGCAATGTTTTCTAGTATAGATAGTCAAGGGTCTAGCGATCTTTCAGACTTGTTCGGTGGTTATAATTTATCAGGTGATGAAAGATGGAGTGAGTCTATACCAGACTGTTCCAAGGTATATAATGTAGATTTAATGAATAGTTATTTATTAAGTATAATGAAACAGTATTTAGAAAAAACAGAATATGAAGTACTAAGACTTAGTTATGGGTTAGACTGTGAAAAACACAAAGCAAAAGAAATAGCTGCTGAGTTAAATATAAAAGGTACTAGCAGTTATGTAAGAGTAAGTGAGATAAAAAAACAAGCAATTCAAAAACTAATTGACAACGTAGATCCTTCGCAAGTGATTGACTACCTGTAAATTAAGCTATGCTATACACGTAAACCGTGTCATTAATATGTAATTATATAAATATGAAGTTAAACCAGAAATTATCAAAAATCCAGTCAGAATTAAAAGCTAAAAAAAGTAAATTTAATTCTTTTGGTAAGTACAATTATCGATCCGCAGAGGATATTCTAGAGGCTATAAAACCTTATTTAATAGAGCACGATGTAACAGTCATCATAAACGAAAGACTTCACGAGCTAAAAAATGAGTTTATTATGGAATCAATTGCTATAATATCTGACGGGGAAAATCAACTAGAGGCCATAGCTATAGTTGGTGTTGATATGAATCAAAAAGGAATGAACATGCCACAGAAATTTGGTAGTGCTTCTAGTTATGGAAAAAAATACGCTCTTGGAAATTTATTTTTAATTGACGACACAGCTGATAGCGATGCGACTAACTCGCATGGTAAAGCAGAAAAATCTAAACCAACTATCACATCTACTAAAGATCCAGCTTTTGATAAAGCTAAGAAGTATGTAAAAGAAGGAGGTAGTTTAGATGCTATAAAAGCTAAATACTCTATGTCGGCAGAAGTTGTTAAAGCTCTAACGTTATAATATGACAGACAAAGAAAAACAAGAAATTTTAAAAAGATTAGAAAACGATGAGGATTATTATGGGTCTTTTGGTAAGCAATATAGAAGTAATTCTGATATATATACTTTATTGACAAACCCTTTAACTCTAGGTGATCCTCAGCCGCCTAATATTAATTTTTTAATTGGTGGATACTTTCACACAGCTATACTTGAGCCTGAAAAACTAGACAAGTATAAAGTAGTGGATGCATCATCAAGAAATACTAAAATATATAAGGAAGCATCACAAGGAGAAATGCAGTTGTTAGCTCATGAGCTAGATAAGTTAAATCTTATGATAGATAAAGTTAATAATAACGATGTATGTACAGGTCTTATAAATGGTATTCACGTTGAATATGAAATACCTGGTATTAAAGAGATTAAGGGTATGTGGTGGAAAGGTAAAGCTGATATTGTTAACCACGATGAAAAGCTTATTGTTGATCTAAAAACAACTAGTGATATAACTAAGTTCAGAAACTCTGCTTTTCGTTACAATTACGACAGTCAAGCTTATATATACAGAGAACTGTTTGGTTATGACTTAATATTTTTAGTTATAGATAAAACTACTCATCAAATCGGTGTATTTGATTGTTCAGAATCTTTTTACGACAGTGGTGAAACAAAAGTCGAAAAAGCTATCGAGCAATACAAGTTATTTTACGAAACACCTGGTTTTGATGCTAAGAATTATTTTATAAATAAGACTTTATAATCTTTACAAAACAAATACGATTACCAATAGATAATATATTAAATAATAATTAAACAATTAAAATCAAATTTTATGGCAAGTATCATTAAAGCAAGTATCAATTTAAACAACATTGACAAATCAAAGATCATTGACGGTAAAAAAGGTAAATATCTACCTATTACAATTACATTAAATGATGAACCAGATCAGTTCGGTAACCAAGGTCCTATAGTTAATGCTCAATCTAAAGAAGAAAGAGAAGCTAAAACTCCTAAAACTTACTTAGGTAATGTACAGGTAGTATGGACTAATGGAACTAATGTAGCTACAGCTCCAAGAGATGATCAACCTCAACAAGCAGCTCAATCATTAGCTCCGCAAGCAGATGACCTGCCATTTTAGCGAACAGTGTGAAATGTGTGGAGAAGTTATGACTAAGTGTGACTTTGATTATTGCGACATATGTCCCGAGTGCTTAGACGGAGAATAATTAAATTAAATTAAATTAAATGCAGACAACAGAGATCAATGGATTTGTGATTGACGAGTTCAATACACATAAGCTTGAAGAGGGAAAGAAACAAGGTGTATGCCCTGTTTGTTCCCCTGCCAGGAAACCTAAGAATCAAAAAGCAAAGTGTGCTTCTTATGATTGGGAACGTGGTCTCGGTACTTGTCACAATTGTAACACATCATTTCAACTACATACTTATCAGCGTAAAGGTAAAGCTGAAAAAGTATATATTAAACCAGCGCCTGTAGTTATAAATGCTCCAGGCTCTAAAGTTGAAGAATGGTTTGATACAAGAGGTATTTCCAAACAGACTCTTAGTGACTTAAAAATTACTGAGGGTCCTGAATGGATGCCACAGACCGGTAAAACCGAGAATGTAATAAAGTTCAATTATTTTATGGGCGGTGAATTAACTAACGTTAAATACCGAGATGGAAGAAAGAACTTTAAATTATTTAAAGGGGCTGAAAAAGTATTTTATAATATTGACAGCGTTGTAGGTTATGAATATTGTGTTATAGTAGAAGGCGAGATGGATGTATTAGCTTTACATGAAGCTGGTATTACAAACGCAATATCTGTACCTAATGGAGCTACACTTAACTCTAATAATTTAGATTATTTAGACAGTTGTATTGATTACTTTGAAGATAAAGATAAGATTATACTAGCTGTAGATTCAGACGAAGCAGGGCAAGCGTTACAAGCAGAATTAATCCGTAGATTAGGGTCTGAAGTTTGTTACATAGCTACGTTTGAAGATTGTAAAGATGCTAACGAATACTTATTAAAACATGGGCAAGAAAAATTATCAGAAAGAATATCAAAATCAAAACCAGTTCCGCTTGAAAATGTCACTACTTTTAGAGACATTGAAGATGAGGTTACTGATTTTGTACGTAATGGTTTCAAACCGGGTTTCCAAGTGGGTTTACAAAACTTTGATGAAATATTTTCGACTTATACCGGACAGTTTATTACTGTTACTGGTATACCTTCTTCTGGGAAGTCTGACTTTGTGGATCAAATGGTTGTAGGTTACAATAGTAACTATAGCTGGAAAACAGCTTTTGCTTCTCCTGAGAATCAACCAACTTATTTGCATGCTCATAAATTAATGCGTAAAACCTGGCAAGGTATGCCTACTTCAGAAGATATTGGTGGTGATCGCTGGAATCAAATAGCTGATCACTGTAATAGTAATTACTTTCATATCGACATGGAGCGTTATACATTAGAATCTGTATTAAAGAAAGCAGCAGAGCTAGTTAAACGTAAAGGTATTAAATGTTTAGTTATTGATCCATTTAATAAAGTTAGAGATGTAGGTGGTTCTGATGATGTTAATAGATACACTATGGAGTATTTGCAAAAGATTGAAATCTTTGCTAAGAAATATGATGTATTAGTTTTTATTGTAGCGCATCCAACTAAAATGTATAAAGACAAAGATGGTAAGATTGAAGAGCCAACTATGTACAACATTAAAGGTGGTGGTGAATGGTATGATGCTAGTTATCACGGTATATTAGTTCACAGAGATTATGAAGCTAAAACAGTTAAAGCCAAAGTCCTTAAAGTTAAATTTCAAAACTTAGGAGAAAATGGTGCTGAAGCTCATTTTAAATGGGAGCCAAAATCAGGATGCTTTATACCTCACGAACCCGTTAACTTAAATGGAGAAAAACTGCCTTGGGAGTAGATGGCAACTAAAAAAAGCCCTTGGGATATGGGAGAATACACACCAACTAAAGAAGAAAATTTAGCTTGGTTATGGTGTATGCGTAACAGCATTAAAATATCACCAATGTGTAAAGTTGAAGGAGCTTGGTGGATAGAGATAGAGAATAATAACAAAATAAATAGAACCCCAAACGTGTTTACAAAAATATCTGTTTGGAGAGAGCTGTATAAATACTGTAAATATTATTACGACAAATATGAAAACAAGATTTAAAAATGCAAACGATGCTTATGAGTATTTTCACAATGAAATAATACTAAATGGCATAGAGTTTGATGATACTAAAGCTTTGTTTAATGTAGGTTTTACATTAGATAATCCAATAGATAACATCATACACAACAAAGAACGTAAGTTTAATATAGATTACGCTAAAGCTGAATGGGCTTGGTATATGTCTGCTGATAGAAACATAAACAAACTTGGTGAAATATATGGTAAAGTACCTCCTATATGGAAGCGAATGGCCAATAGCAATGGAGATGTTAATTCAAACTACGGTTATCAATGGGAAAGAAATCACCAGTTAGACTATGTTGTTTCTATTCTAAGAGAAAATCCAAACACTAGACGAGCAGCAATATCTATTTATGATGGTAAAGAAATAAACAGTTACAGCAAAGATACTCCGTGTACATACGCTGTTCAATTTACAATACTAAATCATAAGCTTAACATGTCTGTCTATATGCGTTCTAATGATCTCTGGTATGGTTTCTGTATCGATCAGTATTGTTTTTCAATGCTACAGCAACACGTGTCAGAGAGACTGTCTATTGAAGTTGGTTCTTATTATCATCACGCACATAATTTACATCTATATAACAATAAAATTTAAAAAATGTATTATTTATACCACATACCTAGTAAAAAGATAGGCGTAACACGTAATCTTAATGTAAGAGTAACCCTTATGCAAGGATATAAGGAGGGAGAGTACGAAGTTCTTGAGCAGTCAGAAGATATAGATTATATATCAGACCGCGAAATAGAACTTCAAAAGTCTTATGGCTATAAGGTTGATAGACAATCTTATAAGAATTTAATCAATAAAAACAATCCAATGAAATTAAATGTAACTGAACAAACAACAACATTTCCAATGCCAATTAATAAATTAAAGGGCAATTTAATGGATAACATGGGTATTAAATGGGACACTGATCACGGCGTATTTGGTTTAGACGATCAAACAGTACAATGGATATGTAAAAACGCTAAAGTTTCCATGTTCAATGTAAATAGATGCTATATCTATAATAAAGCTTATGCTTCAGAGTTTTTAGAACAGAAATCAAATAAAAAATCGTTCTACGCGAGTAATGAAGAAAACGTATATGATTTAATTAGAGATTGGGCTACTGAAAAAGGTATATACAAATCTGGTGATGCTAAAACTCAATACGTTAAGCTTATGGAAGAAGCTGGTGAACTAGCTCAAGCTATACTTAAGAACGATGAACCTGAGGTTATTGATGCAATTGGTGATATGGTTGTTGTTTTAACTAACCTAGCAAAACTAAGAGGTCATAACATTGAAGACTGTATAACATCTGCTTACAGTGTAATAAAATCTAGAACTGGTAAAATGGTTGATGGTACGTTTGTTAAATCTGAGAACTTAAAAGAAACACTATAATGTACATAAAAACATGCATTAAGCACGTGAAACACGTCTAATGTGCATAAAAGTATACATAAAATTAATAAACGTACAAATTAATATACAAAAATATAATGAATATAAAAACAAAAGATGAAATAGTATTAGCTGTATTAAAAAAAATGGATCAACGCAGTATAATAGGTCAACAAAAATACGGAGCTACAATGATGGAAGAAATAGTTGGTCAAGAAAAAGATCTCAACCGTTTCTTAATTGATGTTCAAGAAGAGCTAATGGATGCTTTACTTTATATTGAAGCCGCTAAACGTTGTTTATCTGATGAAATCGAAGAAGCTATGCTAGCTAGAGTAAATATTATAGGTCAAAATGGAAATAATGGAGAACATTATGAAGATGAATTTATAAACAATATGAGTCCTGAAGAAATTTCAAGCTACGTAGAGATGTCAGAAAAAGATGAGATGATTAAGCGTATGGAAGTTTGGGTAGATGAGCCTGAAGCTAAAAGCCTAGAAAATGAAAAAGCAGTTTAAAAGAAAAAGCGGTAAGCGTGGTCCAGTAAGAGCAAAGAAGGTATCATACGATGGTATCGACTTTGCCTCCGGGCTTGAGAAACATATGTACATAGTTTTAAAAGAAGCTGGAATAAAAACAAAGTACGAAGGAGAAACTTTTGTTTTATTATCTGGTTTTCATTTTGAAAACGAAGTATATGAAAGACAGTCTAACGGTAAAGGAGATTATAAAAATAGAGGATGCAAACGCATACTACCTATTAAGTATACTCCAGATTTTATTGGTGATAATTTTATAATTGAAACAAAAGGTAGAGCTAACGAGTCTTTTCCTATGCGTTGGAAGTTATTTAAACTATTAGTAACTAATCAATTTCCTAGTTATACAATTTATAAACCTCAAAATCAAGCTGAATGCAAAGAGACAGTAAGGTTAATCCTTTCAAAGAAAAGTTAATATCTAGACAAAGATATGCCGAGCGTCAAATTGAAAAGTTTATAAAATGGAGCTGGGATATTAAAGGAAGAATAAGATCTACGGATATAGAGCAATTACACAAACGTTATAATATAAAATGTTATGGACACAGAAAATAATAGAAAAGGATGGGCGATAACAATAGGTTTATATCCTGGTATATTACTTGGATTTAGATCTTACGATCAAGGAGATATTGATACGCATGTATTATACCTACCTTTTATTGATATAGCTTTAGATATTGAAAAATGACAAACGAAGGTAAGATAGAGCTTATGGATATGTATGCTAAAAATGTATTAGAAGAAATGAAGTTAATAACAAGAGCTTCTACTAAAAAAGACATGTACGCTTATATACAAGCATGGGAAAACGAACTGCAAACATTAACCTATATAACAGATGATAAATAATGGGATTATTTGATTTACGAGTAGCATATAAACCTTTTGAATTCCCCGAGTACTACACAGAGGGTTGGCTAAAACAAGCTCAGGCCTTTTGGTTACATACAGAAATAAGTATGCAAGGAGATATTAAAGATTGGAATGAAAAACTAAATGAAAAAGAAAAAAACCTCGTCGGAAACATTTTACTTGGGTTCGCTCAAACAGAATGCGCAGTGTCCGACTATTGGACTCAAAAAGTTGTTGGATGGTTTCCGAAACACGAGATCCAACAGATGGCAATGATGTTTGGTTCGCAAGAAACAATACATGCGGTTGCATATAGTTATTTAAACGAAACATTAAAACTAGAAGATTATGAAGCGTTTTTACACGAACCTGCTACAGCGGAAAGATTTGATAATCTTGTATCTTATACTGGGAACAGCAGAACTGGTATTGCTAAGTCTCTTGCTGTATTTTCTGCATTTGCCGAAGGGGTTTCTTTGTATTCTGCTTTTGCGGTACTTTATTCTTTTCAGCTTAGAAACTTGCTTAAGGGTATTGGGCAACAAATGAAATGGTCAGTAAGAGATGAATCTTTACACAGTAAAATGGGTTGTCAGTTATTCCGCCACATGTGTGAAGAAGACAATCAATTACTGAATTTATGTAGAGAAGATATAATAAAAGCTGCTGAAACAATGGTGAAGCTTGAAACAAAGTATATTGACAAGATGTTTGAGATGGGTGACATCGAAGGTATATCGTCTAATGATCTAAAACATTTTATAAAAAAGAGAACAAATGAAAAACTTGTGGAACTTGGTTACGTCGACCTGGGCAACTATTTTGCTTATGACGAACAAGCAGCGTCTAATCTTGATTGGTTCTATCATCTTACCGGGGGGGTCACTCATACTGATTTTTTCGCACTTAGGCCAACTGACTATTCGAAAGCTGGTGAGGGAGAGGATTTTGAAAACATATGGTAATTATTTAAAAATAGGAATAACACAAAAACAAATAGAGAAACAATTATATGAAAGAACAAGTATTGATAGAAATGAAAAATAAGATTGAAACATTAGGAATGATCAATCAAAAACTAATACAAGAAATGGGTCAGTTAGGTACTATAGCTATGGGTACATTAGAAACAATTAAACAAATGAATGGTTATGAAGAAGCTGTCGAAAAACTTAAAGAAAAAGTGGTTGCAGAATCTGGTAAGGCAGAGGAAGCTAACACCAGTGGAAAGACTTTCGAGTAGACTAGGATATATGGGGACTTCGTTTATGATGATGAGTCCCCACTTATTACCCGATAAAATAGGTATGGTAACTTATATTATAGCAGGTGTAATATCAATACCTCAAGTATTTGTGGCTAAACAATGGAATTTAGTTGCAGTTAATTTAAACGTAGCAATAGCTTACATAATATTATATTTAACATAATGTGGAACAATGAATGGATTAAAGGAGAAGATTACCCTTCGTGGGGTGGTACAGACGTATACAAGAAAACAATATCCGGGGGATATTTATATAACGGAGAAACGCCTAAAGAAGCATACTATAGGGTCGCTAATGCAGTTGCTAGGCGATTGGATAAACCGGAAATGGCCGAAACGTTTTTTAATTATATTTGGAACGGTTGGCTTTGTCTTGCTTCTCCGGTTCTTAGTAACACAGGGACTGATCGTGGTTTACCTATTAGCTGTTTCGGTATTGATGTCGCTGATAGCATACAAGATATTGGGCAGAAAAATCTAGAGATGATGCTACTCGCTAAGCACGGCGGTGGAGTTGGCATTGGTATTAATCAAATTAGACCCGCTGGCGCTAAAATTACAGGTAATGGAACATCAGACGGAGTTGTACCGTTTTGCAAAATCTATGATAGCACAATACTCGCGACTAATCAAGGATCAGTCAGACGAGGAGCTGCATCGGTTAACATCAATATTGAACATGATGACTTTGAAGAGTGGCTTGAAATTAGAGAGCCTAAAGGAGATGTCAACAGACAATCGCTTAATCTACATCAGTGTGCAGTTGTGGGTGATAAATTTATGCGACGCCTTGAACAAGGAGATAAGAATGCTAGATCTAGATGGAGTAAACTTCTTAGAAAGCGAAAAGCAACTGGAGAGCCGTATATTATGTTTAAAGGAAATGTTAATAAAGCAAATCCACAAGCATATAAAGAAAACGGATTAAAGGTACATATGACTAACATATGCAGTGAAATAGCATTACACACCGATGAGACACATAGTTTTGTATGTTGTTTATCATCATTAAATTTAGCAAAATATGAAGAATGGAAGGACACTAATCTTATATATGACGCCATTTACTTTCTTGATGGAGTTATGGAGGAATTTATTCAACGTGCAAAAGGGTTACGTGGATTCGAAAACTCTATTCGATCTGCACAGAAGGGGAGAGCATTGGGCTTGGGAGTGCTTGGATGGCACACATACCTACAAGAAAAGGGTATTCCTTTCGAAGGTTTACTTTCTCAGTTTGAAACTAGGAAAATATTTTCTCAAATTAAAATTGAAAGCGAAAGGGCTTCAATGGCTCTTGCTGAAGACTATGGCGAGCCTCTGTGGTGTGCTGGTACTGGCATGCGTAACACTCACTTACGTGCTGTTGCTCCCACTGTATCTAACAGTAAGCTTAGTGGGAATGTTTCGCCGGGAATAGAACCTTGGGCTGCTAATGTATTTACTGAGCAAGGCGCTAATGGAACTTTTATTAGAAAAAATCCTACACTAGAAAAAGCTCTTGAAGATATAAATCTTAATACTTTGAGTATATGGAATAAAATTCTAGAAGACGGTGGATCTATACAAGGTATCGATAAGCTTGAAAATGTTTTAGTAGGAAGTCATGACATACTTATTAAAGATGTTTTTAAGACGTTTAAGGAGATCAATCAGTTAGAACTAGTTAATCAAGCTGGATTACGTCAACAGTACATAGATCAGTCTGTAAGCTTGAATCTAGCTTTTCCTTCTGAAGCTACTCCAAAATGGTTGAACAAAGTTCATTTCGATGCTTGGAAAAAAGGTATTAAAACTTTATACTACACTAGAACTGAAAGTGTTTTACGTGGAGATATTGCAGCAGCAGCTATGAATGAAGACTGCTTAGCGTGTGATGGCTAATATGCTATACACGTAAGGTGTATATAATTAAAAAAGGGGATCTCGTTTGAGGTCCCCTTTTCTGGTTATAGGAATTGTGGGTATGGTACGCCCAGTTTATTTATTCCTTTTTATTTTTCTCCACATTTTTTACTAGGATCACCAACCTGTCTCCAGTCTTGCTTTACCCAATCTTTTAGGTTTTTGCTAGCTGTACCAGTAACATTACTTTTACTAGATCTTTTATACTTACCTTTACCAGCAGCAGACTTCTTAGCATTTATAACTTTTTGTTTATCTTTAGTGCTCATGCTAGCTATCTTAGCTTTAGGTAGGCACACTTTACTAGTTCCGCCACCTTTTGTACCTTTTAAAAAAGGAGGATCTATTGAAAAAGCCATTAGCACTTACCTTTTTTCTGTTGCTTTGAAGCCCACATGTTTGCATAAGCAGACGGATATACATCAAACTTCTTTTTAGCAGCAGCTTTACAGCTTGATGATATTTTTAAATCAAGAGGTGACTTCATATCATCGATATGTTTATCAATTTCTTTTGATTGACTCAAGTGCATCTTGGAAGCGTTTTTTAATTCACCTACAATTTCTTTTAATCTGTTTTTTTTCATAGTTTTATATTTTTTCACAACTTCCTTTAGATCCTTTCTTAGTGCCAGGTACTCTTTTAAAACCTTTCCAGCATGTTTTTTTCATTTGAAAAGGACTATTCATACCCTTGCCTATAGCTTTTAATCTAGCCTCGTTATCCCAAAACTGTCTATTACTTGGATCTATTTTCATAATTTAAAATTTACTTGTTTATTATTTCCACATTGCAGAAATGTTCTCGTATTCTTTTTTAGCGTTGAAACTAGGACATGCTTTTGAAGAAAAGTCGTTATGACCAAATACTTCCGCATCAGGAAACAATGTTTTAAAATACTCTAACATATCTACTAAAGCTTCTTTCTGTGCTTCAGTTCTAGTGTCTTTGGCTTTGTAATCAACTTTATCAACCCCACCTACGTAAGCTATGCCTATTGATTTTTTATTGTATCCTTTACAATGAGCACCTTGTAATTCTATATCTCTACCTTCATGAACAGTACCATCTAGGTATATAACTATATGATAACCAATATCAATCCAGCCTCTGTCTTTATGCCATTTTCTAATATCCTCAACAGTGGTGTGTCTACCTTCAGGTGTTGCCGTGCAATGAACTATTAATTTATTTATTTCTCGCATATTATTTAAAATTTACCTCCAGAAGAAAATCCACCACCACTACCAAACTTTCCATTTTTCTTTTTGCTTTTTTTAGGTTTTTTAGGTTCTTTAATTCCTAAATCCCACTTAGACCAACCAGCTAGTAAAAATATTCTTTTATAAGTTTCTAGCTCTGAGTTTGAAGCAGCTCTTATGTGATCCATTTTCTTTATAACTCTATCTAATGGTAAGTTAGTAGCTGCAGAAACAACATTAGCACCTGCTAAATAAGCTGGGTTATCTAAGCTAAAACCTTTTTCACCCATTTCTTTTTTATCCCATTTATAAGATCTTGAAGCAGATTTAATTTTTGATGCTTTAGAAGCTATAGGTGGAGATATTCTCAACAAATCGTCAACTATTTTTTCGTAATTAGGATTTTTCTTTTTATCCTCTCTAACAAAAGTTAAAGCAGCGTTCTTTAAAACACTGACAATAGCCCCGCTAACTCCGATACCTCTTAAGATTGAATCAGCCATTCCGTTAGCAACTTTAACATATTTTTCATTTTCTTTTTCTTCGTCTTCTCCAAACTCAATAGCGAACAAAGCGTTAGTAAGTGTGTTAAATATTAAATTCTGAACAAAACCATAATACATTATCTTAGATACATTTGTTTTAAAGTCCCCTCGGCCATTCTTAATGTCGCTAGCGGCTTTTTTCATTAAACGTGCATATTGAGCTGGGGTATTCGCGAAAGCTAATACAGTACGTCCTAGTGGACCGGCCTGTTGTTGACTAATTTTATCTGGTCTACTAGATTGTTGTGACTCTTCAGCTGTTTCTCTAAAATCTCTCATAGCTTGTTTTTTAGCAGCTAATGGATCCATGCCTTCCTTTATAAGTTTATTTAGTCTGTTTCTGTAAAAAGTAGAACCACCAGCAGCTATTGCAAAACTATCTGCTAATTGAGTAGGTGTAAAACCTAGTTTTAGTATTCTACCTATTACGCCTCTAGCACCTCTTTCTTTAGCTATATCAGCTATATCGGACTCTTGAACATTTAACTTCAGACCATCACGTCTCTCAACTAAAAAATCAGAGTTAAACAACATTTTAAAGTCGGACCAGTATTGTTTTTGATTAGCAAAAGCTTTACTAGCTGCGAATACATTATTGTCTTGAAAGTTTATAAAGTTAGCGGCTGATATTGTTTGTAAAACAGCAGATCTAGTGTTAAAAAACATTATAGCACCAGTAGTACCGTTTATCCAGTCTAAAAACCTACCAGTTAAAGAATCAGTTCCAAACGTCCTGTTTCTACCTGTCTTCATTCTTTCTAACGTACCTTCTAAAGAATAACGATACGACTTACCATAAGCTGCTTCTAATTTGTTTAGATTTTTTTCAGAGAATATAATATCAACATTTTGTTGCCATAGCTCTAGATATTGTTTTCTTTTAACGCTGTTTAATCCTTCTATTAAATCAGTTGTTATAGTTCCACTAACCCAGTTTTCTGATGGCTTAGCAAAAGCTATACCTTTATTAAGCTTCATTATTTCATTAGCGAAAAGTACTAAATTAGTATTATCTTTAACTATATCAACTAGTGTTTTTTGATCAGCTTCAGATAAACCGGGTATATCAGCACCTGTTTGCTCCCATATATAAACCCTAATAGCTTGTTCTTTAGTGAAGTATTCACCAGGTAATCTTTTCTTTAAGTCTTTAGGTACTATTTTTAAATCTTTTTTCAATGCTTTAAAATCTCTACCTAAAGAGTTTCTATCTGCACTAACATTGTTCATCGCTCTAGCAAAAGGATCAAGTAAATGAGTTTTATACCAAGCCATTTGAGCATCTCCTTTTTTACCTTTACCTAAAGTTTTATACAATAAACCTACAAAATCTTCAGCAGAAGGCGCTATAAAGAAATCAAACTTACCTTTGCTAGCTCCAACAACTTCAGCTTTCACTTTACCATAAGTTTTTTCAGCAGCAATACCTGTTTTGTTTTCTAATATATCATTAAAGTCTTTATCTAAATTAAAAGTTTTACTAAAAGATATTTGAGCTTCACGTTGTTTGCTGTCTAACTCTCTCATTTTATCTAAAACTTGATCATTAGTAAAATCACCTTTTAGTTTTTGTGACTTAGGTAACATGTTATTATTAGACTTGGAAGCTTGTATTATAGATTTATTTAAAGCTATTTTTTCTTTAGATATTTTTCCACCTTTATTATTTATACCAAAGTCATCAGCAAAAGTACCTCCTTTTATATTTATTAACTCGTTTGGGTTTATACCACCATCTATAGAAGCTACTTTTTTATTAAAATACCTATCGTACCAGTTTTTCCAGTCTTTAGGCATTTTTAAAGCATAACCAGCTTTATTTAACTTATCATTACTAGATTCACTTATTGCTATTATCTTATAGTTTTCTTTTATTTTTTCAAATTCTGATTTAAAGTTTTTATCAGGATCTAATATTGATTCCATTAAACTTAAATAAGATAACTGAGACTGTACGGCATGCTCATAATATAGTTTACCAGCGTTTACTTGGTAACCTATTATAGGCGCACCCATTCGATGAGGGTTAGTAGCTTCGTTTATTGAGTTTTCTAAGAAGTACATTATAGGAACTGCCATATTTCTGTCTTTGCTAACAATATCATTTATATCGTTCCACATTTTATCAAAAACTTCAGAGTTTCTTTTGTTGTATTTATTTATTTTACCGCTTTTTAAAGATTTTTCAAACTTTTCAACAGTGTTACCTATAGCTGAAGAAGGTTTAGTTCTACCGACAGTTACTCTCTTAGGTAGATTTAATTTAGATAATTTATTTCTTAAATAATCAGACACTATTTTATTTCCTCCTAGTGATTTTGATCTAAACTGAAGAACAGTTCTATTTAGAAGTTTATAATCTTCAGAATTAAACACGTTGATTAACGGCTTAACCATGTTTTCAATGTAATCATCTACATCTAATTTACTTCTTATTTCTGTATAGTTTAAGTTGAATTTATTTAAAAGATCTTTACTAGACTTGCTAAATTGAATATCAGACTTACCTGCCTCTATGTTTTGTTTTTGAACATCTGTAACTAATTCAAGCTGCCTAACCTCTGTATTAGTAGCTAATTTACCAAACAAAGTTGTTATAGCTTTTAATCTTTGACCTATAGCTCTATCGTAAGTGTTAGGTTGTCCTTTAACGATACCTAAATCTTTTAGGAACTGTTCATATGTTAAACCTGGTTTAAGTCTCTTAATAGCCGTCTGAGACGTTACGCCTTTACTTCGTTTACCTGTAGCTTCATAAAAAACTTTCATTAAACTAGAAGGTATTTTTAACCCAGTAC
>Ga0209816_1001242_pt1 | contig 19185 bp, 17 predicted proteins | sample CoawatmetaG01DNA_FD_187509 | JGI IMG/M metagenome (GOLD analysis project Ga0209816, IMG submission 187509) | Marine microbial communities from the West Antarctic Peninsula - Coastal water metaG017-DNA (SPAdes) (version 2) | ecosystem: Environmental > Aquatic > Marine > Coastal ... | reverse complement strand
AATTAGATCAGTTGGGTTATTGGATACTGAGGTTATAAAGATTCCTTATTTATCACTATCAAAAATATTTAAAAAATTTACTACAGACAAAATACAGTTCAACGGCTTATTAGCCATGGTTAAGAATGAAAATAAAAATTTCCCTTTATGGACTCAAGTTGAGTTGTTATCACTCGGTTCATTGATATATCATCCTCTGTTAAAAAAAATTCCATTGGGTGTGAAAAATAGCATTTTGGCTTTTAATCTTATAAAGAGCATGCTCGGTGTAGCAACAATATTTCTTCCAGATAAACACAGCGATAAGAATTATATAGAAATGGATTTTTCAGGGCCTATAGACAAAGTAAGGTACTCCTATACTTCTTCCAGAGAGAAAAAAGTCCTTAAAGATGAAATTATAAAAAAATTAAAAAATTATATGCGACCTCTTGGCTCGATAATGATAAGCCAACAAGCTATTGAAGCAAAAAATGGATCTGGCATTCATTATGCAGGAACTATTCCCATAAGGGCTAAAAAAACTAGAGGATGTGTCAATAGCCATTGTAAATCTTATGATTTTAATAATCTGCATGTAGTTGATGGCTCAGTATTTCCATCATTGCCATCTAAGAGTATTACATTGAATATTGCTGCAAATTCAATAAGGGTATGCAAGAAATTATGATGGGCGAATTTAAAATTCTCAGCAAATATTTAAGTGGAGTCGAATGCTCTGATAGTTACCTAAAAGAAATTTTCGAGGCTAAGTTTGGTAAGCAAAAACTAAATTTTATTAACAGGATGTGGATCGTAATTTATTTTAGAGATTTGCTAAGCATGTTAGGGTTATATAAAGATCTAAATACTAAATTATTATTTATAGTTGCATTACTTGAGGTTTCCCCCGACCATAAAAAGATATTTACAGAAAAGCCATCAATATTGCTAAAAATACTATTAGCACCATTTTTAATATTGGCCTTTCTAATTAGTTTATTTTTAAAATGATTTAGAGAAGTATTAAATTATGAAAAACAAAGATTTAGGCTTTTTAAAAAAATGACTTCTCGCGAAGTAATTGTATTAGTTGGTGGTACAAGCTCCTTGGCACAAGCCTTGGTTGATCAATATTTATCAAAAAAAAAATTAGTCAAAGTTATAGTTGCTGCAAAAAGTCGAGAAAAATATGACAGCCTGTATGGCACGCACCCTCCAGAGGATATTGAGTTTTATAAGCTTGATATATTAAATTTTAATGATATTGAGAACTTGATAATGTACGTCAAAGGATGCGGAAGAAAAGCTACATTTTTTTACCTAGCTGCTATTAAGAGTATAAATAGTAAGAATATTGAGAATCTTTTTAAGATTAATTTTCTATCAAGTGTTTATTTCTATGATTACTTATTAAAAAAAATAGATATCTTTAACTTTATTTTAATAGGAAGCCAAGGAGATATACATGGTACCTATGATACATCCTCCTATAATGCTTCAAAGGCAGCAATGTCAAATTATTTTGAGCCAATTGCCTTATCTAATAAGGGAACTCAGCAAGTGTTTGTTATTAAGCCGTGGCTTTTTCAATCAAAAATAATTACATCCTCTCGGCTGACGAATTTATTAACATACTCTCCAGAATATATAGCCGAAGTCAGCATCAAAAAAATTGAACAGGGCAAGTCTTTAATATATATCCCAGCCTTCACTTACAAGCTTGTTGAGCTATTATCATTTATCAATAAAAAGCTTTTGTATGCTATAGTTCTCAGGTTTTTAAAGCGGTAATAACGAGCCTCTATGCTCTAAAAACTGGAATGCTATCAAACTCATTTGAATGATATAGCTAGTAGATTTTTTTTAGCTGATTCCTCTTGATAGTTATTTTTAGCTCAATAAAATAATAAAATAAAACTATGCTCCTCACATTTATAAAATTTTCAATAGCTGGCTTATTTACTGCTACTGTCTATTTTGGGATTTACATATATCTTGCTGGCATTATTGCCCCAGTTCTAGCTACTATTTTTGCATTCGCAGTTTCCGTCATAGTCTCATATTTTCTTAACTCAAAATTTGTATTTACGACCAGCAAAGGTAGTTTTAAAAAATTCCTATTGATAGCATTAACTGGACTTTTTTTTAACGTGCTATTAATTTTTATATTTACCACATTGATCATAAAAGATAGTGTAATAGCTGGGGTCATTGTGGTTATCGTGATACCCATCCATAATTTTATACTCAATTATAAATTGAATTTTAAATAGGGAAATAAACATGGAATTTTCAAAATATAATCTAGTTTACTTTTTAATGGTTTTAGTCTTTGCTTTGCCTTTGATCATTATTACAAATGACTTATGGGATGGCTCTATGGTGGCCTATGGCTTTAGAACAGATGATTTATCTGGAATAAAAGGAATGTATTTTGAGAGCGGATGGCATCTTCAGTATTACCTCTATCAAATTGTTTATACCATATCCAGTTATATAGGAATCAAAGAAGCATTAATTTTAAAAATAATAACTATTTTATCTGTTATTGGTATTTCAAAAGAAGTAAAAAGTCTATCTCTTAATACCTTTAAGATGTCTGAAAAGATGGGCTATATTTCAGGATACCTTGTATTATTATTTCCAGCTTGGTTCGTTCTTGTGTCGAATGTATTATTTTTTCATGTCCTTTGTATATATTCCTTGCTTCTAGGATACAGGCTAGTCATGATCAGAAGAAAGTATGTTGTTGGGTTCTTTTTAATATTACTTTCATTGCAGCTTGAAAGTAACTACATGCTTATTATTGGTCTTATTTTTTCAGATTATTTTTTAGAAAAAAATAAGCTTAGCAGAATTCATTTCAGCCATCTAATTCTAAGCATCATAGCTTTAATATTCTTATTTATCTTAAATCAAAATATTTTTGGAGCTTATGGAATTAATGAAGGTTATAATGAGCTGCAATTTAATACAAGCGCAATCAAAATAATGATTGGTCACACTATTAATTTTATAATTTTTATACTTGTATTAATCACGATCCCATTATTTATTTTTTTATGGAATTTTAAAGACGCCTTTAGTAGAGATGATGGCATTAAATATCTAATGCTGTTTCTGCTTATCATTTGTGCAATATTTCCCTATGCAGCCTTAGGAAAAAGCCCAGGTTTATTTGATTTCTATGATTGGGCTTATAGGCAAGCGTTTCTCTTGTCCGTGCCAATACCAATATTAATAGCTTTTTTGTATTCAAGAATAGATGCTTCTAATGCTTCTAATGCTTCTAAAGTAAGCAAAAAACCAATTTTTTTTAAAATTGCATTGACATTTATTTTGTTTTTTTCATTCCTGTATACAGGTTTTTCATACAAACTTTCAACTGAATTCTATCAAAAAGCAATTGTCCACTCTCTTAAAAAAATAAATCAGCCCCCTGCAGGAATTATAGGATTGAATTTAAAAAGTGATCAAATTTCAGATTCCCTAACTATAATGAGATATTATGAATATAATTCACTTTTTCAAAAGGCTTTTGGTCAAGCTAATTGGATGATATCTAATATTAAAAGAAATGAAATTAATGGAATATTCCTATTAACGCATATGCAAAAAAAAGCACTGAGTAATTATTCAGTAAGAACCAGACAGATTGCAAAGTATGCGCATCCAAATTGCAAAACAGTTATAGAAATAAATCAAAAAAAAGATATAGACTTTTTAGATATATTAACGGATAGACATGAGGATGTTTTTGATTTTGCTATAATTCAATCAGAGGGACTTAATTGCTAGTATAGAAAACTTTTAAATATTGTAATCAAAATCATCGTAACTGCAGAACCTTTGCCTTTGTATTGATATTACATATACTTACTTCTCTATTATCTAATTTCAAGAATAACAATGAATGCCAAATCGTGGTCACAATTTTGGGGGACTGATACAACTTATGCATGCGATAAGCATAAACAGATTGTTGAAGATCAGACATTAAAGCAACAATTGAGTTTTGTAAGTCAAAATGATGTTGTTTTAGATTTTGGATGTGGTGAATCGCCCAAAGAAACTCTAGCTGAAGCTGTATCAGAGTTATTTTTATTCGGTGATGCTCAAGAAATTTCAAAAAGACTTTTTAGTAAATACAAGGGTAAGAAAAATATTAATGTTATTTACGGCTTAGATACATCAACATCTTTCTCAATTATTTTTGTTTGCTCAGTAATTCAATATCTGTCAAAAGAAGAATTTACTGAAAGGTTGAAATACTTCCGGTCTGTAATGAAGCCAGGAGGAAGGCTTATTATCTCTGATGTTATTCCAAAAAATATATCAGGTCTTAAGGAACTGCTTACATTATTATTCGTAGCTGCTAAAAATAATTTTTTAAAAGATGCGATTCTAAATCTTTTTAGGATGATGAAAGGAGAGTATGGTAGTTTAAGAAAAAGTCATAATCTAACAAAGTATGATGAAGATGAAATTTTTGCACTCCTTCAAGAAGCAGGTTTTAGCCCAGAAATACATTCTAATATTGGACTAAATAAAGATAGATACTGTGTTGTTTCTTCAATTAAATAGCAACACATACGGAAATCTATTTAGTATTAAACACTTGTGCTTCCTGAGATCTGATTTGTAAGTTTTTCGCAACAAAATTCATAATTTTAAAGACACATAGAGAATAAACATCGATGGAATCTTAGACAGTCTGCTGAACCTAAACTTTGTCATAAGAGAAGGCTTAAAAATCTATCTTACTGCTTCAACGTATATGGAGATCTGAGGGTAAGTGCTATCGAAAAGCTTTGAGTTTCTCATTAAAGCTGATGATGATTGCCCATAGCCAGAATGATAAATTGTCTTAAATCCAGCCTGCTTAAGAGAATCCGTTATTTTGCCGTGAGTCCACCAACTAATGTGATTTCCTGGCCTATCACTTTGAAATTCGCAAAGTCCGCAAAAATAATTAAGTACACTCGGAAATCCAAATTTTTCAATTGCGTCCCATATTTCTTTATCGGTGAACTTATTTTTACTTGGCGATATATCGTTTGGAGCAAGTTGTGTCGCAACGTGATGGAGCCATCTTTCAGATAAAGGGACGCTAGTAGCTGGCTTATGACAGACAGATTCATAATTACCTTTAACATCTAAAAATCTATTCCAGTAGAACCAATCTTCGTCATTATTGATTAAGGCTCTAAAATCAGTCTCCGCATCAGGTCCTGTTGTAATCCTGAATACACCACCAACCTCAAGGCAACGGAACGCTTCATTAAACAAAGCCTGAACAGCGTCCTCCTTAACGTGCTCAATTGTGTGAGACGTATATATAACTTTTGCTTGACCAGTTTCAATTGGCAATGGTCCCTTAGACATAAGATCGTGATGGATTATATTCTTTTGGACGCCACCATACCAATCCGAGACATAGTCAATATTTGTCCATAAGGGATGGAAAAAAGAACCTGCTCCGATATTATAAAACGGCCTACGCTGAAGCACATCATCAGAATAGAGAGCCTTATAAGTTGAAATATTGAAGTCATTTTTTTTTCGAACAATATCGACGCCAAGCAAATCAAGCGCTTGCTTAACAACTCTTATCAAAAAGGTTTTCATTAAATTAAATTTGCTTACTTATTAAGGTTCTAAATATATCTAAAACATTAGAATGCATGATCACACATTATAGATTTATCTCCCTTCTCAGATAGGAAGTAGACATTAAACATGGAGCTAGGATTAAAAGTCATATAAGCCCAGCCATAATTACCAGTCCAATCTGATGTCGAAAGTACTTCTCTGATGTTTAGTTCGAGACTTTGTCGCTGGGTCATCTTTCTCTCGAAACTCAATCTCTCTTCTTCACTCTCACCAAAAAGTTCAAAGTTTACAGAAATAATGTCATCTTTAGTAGAGGGATCAAAAGTTCGAGCTGAAATAATAATGCGAGTATTTACATTTTTTAAGTCCCAAAAAAAAGGACACCAACGTGTGCCAATAGGACGTCCTGTTTTAGGTAAAGGGCCGTCAAGAGTTATTCCTGGAAGTAGAGAATCCTTATGTTTGTAGTTGATTGCAGTATGAAAGCGATTTGGAAGCTTCTCTGGATTCATATAGTCTATTTTAATATTTGAAGTATTATTTTGAGGCTCAAAATTGTACTGAAGGAAAGGATTTTTAGGGTCTAGCAAGATTTCTTTGGTAGATAGATTATTACCTTCAAAATCTTCACTGTTTATATTTATTGTATAAGGAGAATTAAAAACTGGATAGGTTGGAAAAATATCTATGCTAGTATCGTATCCTTCAGGCAGCACTGGAAAGCTAAAAAGTAAATTCCGATCGGGTTGGGTGGTAGGAAGGCAATCTAGATGAGCATCTTCCGACTGTCCAAAGTTACTATGTTCAACTGAAAATTCTCCTTCTAAGGTTTTATTTAAATACATTATTCGAGGAAATACACCTATTGATGAATATTCGACAGTAAGCATCCCACGTTTTCCGTATAGAAACGGCTTATAATCAATATGATCGTCAACAGAAATGCATATAGTCTCTCTCGGACCCATTTTCAATTCAGGCAAAACAGCTTTTAGTTGTTTTCCAAGATGATTTGTTACAACAAGAGCTATAGATTCATTTAGGCTATCACTCACCCCATTATGAAGAATAACTTGATTAGAAATACCCGGTTCACTAAAAAGTGTTATATTTGATTCAACCGAATGTTGTTCAAGTTCTATAGATTCCTGAGGATCCCCACTATCTTTATAATAATAACGAGCAGTGGAATGCATCCCGGTATGCCAATCATCACCTGAGTAACGCACAATAACTGCAGGGTAAGGAACAAATAGATTAACTTTAGAAAAGAACTCTAACTCAGCTGTTCCTGTAAATTCTTCAAGCCCTTGAGAGATCAGCATGGGACTAAGCTTTATTGCATGGGCTTTTAATTCAACTACTTTGAACTCTTCTTCAAAAATAGGTTCACCACTTAGATTGCGAAGAGTAATACGCCCCGTGAGGTCCGTCACTTCACGCTTTAACCTCCAGTAGTTAAGAAAACAAAGCTCTGTTTTTGTATTTTTAATTTTAGACTCAACGACAAAGAATAATGCAGAAGAGTGGTTAACTTCAGATTTTGATTGAGAGATATGATCAAACTTAACAAAACCGGATTTTTTACTTTTAATTTCTTCAGTTATCATATTTTTGTATTAATTAGCATTAATTACAAATCATTTTACACACTATATTACATATTTGCGATGTTAAACCCTTTTATAGCATGGGTTTCATTTGGGTTAATAAGTAGGAATGGGTATATGAAGATATCAGAGATTATTGTTAGATTTGCAACTATTCCCACTCAGTAGTCAAAAACAACCCTTGTAATAACAATGGTTTGCGAGTACCAAAAAATAGAGTTTGCAAGTAGTTTGCAACATTCATGGTTTATGCCTGTTTGTCTCACTGTCTTAATATTCTAATATCTTTGTGATATCAGGAGTGTCGTTTTAAAAGCTTTTTTTGCAAAAAAAATGTTGCGACATATTTAGATTCAGTCTATTTTTAGTGGTACTAGGAAAGATAATAGGTCCTAATGCTATCCTTTACTATGCCATTCATTAGTTTCTTCGTCCCGTCTCTTTGGAATATCATTGGTATCTAATCTTGGCATTACAAACCTTGTGCTTTTATTGGTTGTAGCTATATCGACTTCGCATGTGACGGCCAACTTACAACCTCTCTCTTGAAGCATTTCGATTGATTGGTCATCATATGCACCATAAGGATAACAAGCAGTCCAGTTATTCATGTCTACTCCAATTTTGTTTAAAAAAGCTATAGATAGGTCTAATTCCTCTCTCATTTCTTCTTTTGTTAAACTATCCCACCAATAATGATTATGGCCATGATTACCAATATGTTGCCCACTTCTTAACATATGTTTTAGCTGTTCTTCATTCATATAAAGTTCTCTACTAAAAGAACTTTCACTCATACCAATATATTTCTCAAAAAGAGTATCCGTAATTATAATTCTTAACTCCTCTATCAACTCTACTTGGAGCAATTTCTTAATAAAACGAACTTCTTGAGTATCATAATTATTTTCAGTGCCGGCGGCACCAGACATTGCTGTTGTTGTATCTGCGAATGCTAGTTTCTTATAATAGTAATCAAAGTCTTGAAGTTGGTATTCTTTTTTATACACTTTTAGTAAATGTTTTAAATCACTTACTATATCTGACTTATCCTGAACGGATGCCAATATGAAGTGGATCTTGTTAACATCTAATATAGTATTTTCTGTAATTGCCTTAGAGGGGGTATAAAAACTTCCCTGAAGTTTATGTTTATCTAAAACAGGAAACACATTCATATAGTGATCAGAGTAGGCATCATCGAACGTTAATAATACAGATTTACTTGGTAGCTTAACTTGGTTATCAATACTATGAATTACCTCTTCCATTGTAATTACATGATAATGTTTCCTTATATAGCCAATTTGCTCCCTAAATAAATCGAGATCTAAGCCCTTCACCCCAGGAAATCTTGAGTTTTTTAAATCTCTTACGTAGTGATACACGACGATTGTTAAATTATTCATTATATTAGATGCTTTTGGTTATGCTTTTTATAGATGGTCTATCTTGATCGCCATCTCCCTTAAACAAAATAGTGCCTTGTTTATTAGAAGTCATAAAATGAATATCTATATTTTTTTTCTCATAGGGCTCAAAGTGATCAGGAACAATAATATCATTTGAGCTAGAAATATCTTCAAAATTTTTAATTGCAAAGGTCTTATTATTTATACTTGATGCATACACATCTACGTACTCGAAAGTAGAACTACTAATTGTAGTTGCAAATTCATCAATAATATCGCCAATGAGATCATCTTCTGCAACCACTTCAATTATTCGAAGAGCATGGCTGCCGTTATATTTAATTACTCTTGAAACTATAAAACCTTTAAAAAAATTTTCTGAGGTCACCTCATGAAATCTATATTGAAAATAAGGATGGTTCTCATATCTTTTCACAAAGAAATCTCTCGATTTATAGGGAATTTTTTTCTTATAAAAACTTGAAATATAAAGGTTATCAAGAGATTTAGCTAAAGACGAGGTTCCAGTGAAAATATAGGATTTAGATTCATTAATAGATTTTAAATTAGCTGGCGGCACTGCAATTTTGAATTTTTTACAATTCTTGTTAAAAGCAGCGTAATGATGCAATTTACCAGTATTAAAACCTAAATATTTATATATTCCAATTGTATTTTTAGTTATTCCCACACAATGAATGAATTTTGGTTTAACGCTTTCTTGAATAAAGTGAATTAATTTTACGCCTAGAAAGGGATCAGAAAGATTAGGTATAACTTTCCATAACGCCATAACAATATCTTGATTAGCTTTTAAATGGTCATAGCTTATATAACCTAAGACGCCAACTATTTTATCTTTTAAATCTAAAGCTATAGCAAATAACAGCCTATCATTTTCTAAATGTTGAAAATCAAAAAGGATTTGATCATGAGCAAGAATATGACTATCTAACCAATAAGATTTGATAAAACCCATAATGTGTTTTCTATCTTCAATCTTAGCCATTCTGATCTGAAATTCTTTTGTCATTTAGTATAGCTATCTACAAGATTGATAAAATCATTAACAGTTTTTACATCCAGAATATCCTCTAATTTAAACTTAATTTCAAACTCCTCTTCAAGAGCCACAATAATATTTACATTAGCCATAGAATCCCATTCATCAATATCTATTGGGGAAGATTCTGGAGTTAATTGTCCTTCTTCTAAATCCAAAATATCATTAAATACCTCAATTATCGATGATACGTTCATTTTTGCTCCTTTTTTAGGGTAATATTTTTATTTTCTGGTATTTCATATGCTAGTAAATTAAGCTCAAAGGTCAGCGTTCCATTATTTTCGTCAACCATGGAAAAACCTAATTCCTTATAAATATCTGATACAATTTTATTCTTTTTAGTAGGCATATATTTACCAATAATGGTATTAATATTTTTAGACCTTGCTAGTTTTGCAAATTCATAAAAAATAGTATATTCAAGAGTTCTTTTGAAAACGCGACAACTCATCAACCATAAATCAATCGAAACACTACTTCCTTTTATATTTCCTTGCATAACACTGACTAAACCATTTTCTCCAAATTTATCATCTAATTTTGCATATAAAGAAATACTGAGATCATCATTCATTATGTATTCAATATCCTTTTCAGTCATTCTTTTGGTGGTCAAATTAAATTGATTTGTTTTATTTGTAAGCTGAGTAATTCGCGTTAAATATGCTTTATTAAATCTTCCTATTTCTGCAATCATTTTTAATGATTTCAGGTAATCGTTATAGTCAGTAAAATTGAAGGCTGTTTTTTCTCTTTTTTTATCATCCTTATAGAAATCATTTCTTTTTTTATCTTCTTCTGAAAGAGACGTTATATTAAATAACTCCGAGCCATCAAGTATTTCACGATAGCGAGTTATATCATCTCCAATATCAGGAACAGACACGACTCCAGAAAATTCTTTTCTAACAATATCTCTTTCTAATGGGTTGTCATCAATAAATACTATGCTATCTAAACCAATGTTTATCTCTTGAGCAATATCATATATATTTTTGGTTTTTGTGTCCCAGTTAGCCTTAAATACAGTAAAGTCAGAAAATTTTAAAATAGAGTCAGGGTGGTTGAATCCACTTCTAGCATTATCAAAATCATTTTTGGAACATACAGCCAAAATAACTCCTCTATTTTTTAGTTCTTTAACATAGGAATGGAAATCTAGATAGGCTTCTCCCATTGCCGACTCTTTTCCCAGTAAAATTCCATCGACACCATCATCGCCAATAACTCCACCCCAGAGGGTGTTATCAAGATCCAATACTAGGCATTTTTTTGAAAATCCTGATATTGATTGAATAATTTTATTAAGTGTGTAGCAAATATTTGTTATAGCTTGATAACTTAGGGAGTATTTGGCTAAAAGCCAAAGCGAGTAATCTTTCCAATTAGTAAGACCAAGCTTTGATGATAGATAGTTTCTATCGCAAATATATAAATAATTTTTTTCTATAGCTTGTTTGTAGAGCATCTCATTTAATATATTTACAGTTCTTGTAATGCTGGATTTAGAAGATACATCGAAATTACCTAAGCTTTTAAAAGAAGGTAGTTCAAAATTATCTTGAATAATTGCACACTCAAAGCTTTGGCTAAGCTTTTGCCAAATGAACTCTAATTTAATAAATTCATCTTTTGCTCTATCTTCACTTATTTGATCAACGTCGTTAAGAGATTTAAGATTTTCATTAGAGATATGAATATAGATAATTTCTGGATTAAATTTCTTAAGACTTTCATCCTCAAACATTACTGCTTCATAATACTGCCCATATTCACATTCATAAAAATCTGGACGTATATTTGAATTAAGTAAAAAGATTTCTAGTTGTTCTTTTATTTCTCCTGTCGATGTCCCTCCTAAAATAGCTATCCTTTTTGTTATAAAGCTTTTATTAGCTAAAAGCTCTCTTTTAAGTGGGCGTTTTTTTCTAAGAATTTTATAGCTATCAAGTGGGTAATCTAATATGTTCAATTTTAAGACTCACTCATTATTTATTATTTATTAGTATAGAGATTTTTTGAACATGAACAATATTTAGAAATCTTATTTGTTGGAGAAACTTTTTAAATAGAGCGAAAATCTATCTTTAAAAACTAACTCTCTCTCCATTCATAAGCTTTATTAGCTTAAATGCATAATCTGATGTATTTTTATTATTCTTTGGCAGAATAGAAAGATTTTGGTCTGTATTTAATGGAGGTATCCTTGGAAAGAGAATAGAGTTAGAAAATACTTTGTTGTAATTTCTGCAGATTTTTTCTCCTTCTAGTTTGGTAAGAATATATTCTTTGAAATCATTTCTATTTTCATCTATATATGAGGTCGAGGGATATAAAAATTTAGAATATTTATTTTTTGATATGAAATGCTCAAGTACCTCTTTAAAAGATTTGACATAAAAGAGAGTGTACTTATCCATTAAGGTTTTATTGATAATATCTGATTCATTTAACGTTATTTTTGGAGTGGCAAAATAATATACCTGATCGAAAGCTTCATCAAAATTATAGATATCATCAAATTTAGTAATATTTAATTTACCAAAATTAACCTGATATTCATGATATAGAGCTTCTTTCTTAATAGACTGGGCATCGCTCTTGTTCGAGTTATATGTAAAAAAAACTTTTGCTCCCATCATTGCGCATAATTTAGTAACATACGCGCCTATACCCCTGCTCCCCCCTATTACAAGAACCTTTTTTTCTTTTAAGGAATCATCATATTTGTATTCTAATTTTAAATTATCAAAGCTTTTAATTAATGTTGGTTGGGGTCTATAAATGGTCTTGATATCTGCATTTAAATTGACTCCAAAGTAATTCAAAGAGATTAATTTAAGTATTTCGTGTTTACTTTTTACTATAAAGTAACTTTTATTGTTATCTAGATTCAAAAAAGATATATTTAAATCAATAAATAAAGAGTGTTTACCTGGAACTTTCATTCCCACAATACTTGATAGGCATGCTATCTCATAAAGAGCATTCAAGCCAATGTCTTGAGCAAGAAAAGGGAAAAGGTTTTTACCTAAATTTAATTCTTGACCTCCATAAAGGTCATAATTTTTTTCATTTACAAGAATAGTTTCAAACTTTGGATCATCAGGAATAATATTGTTTGTTAAGAGCGCTACTTTGTTATTGTTTGGTTTTATTGGTTTGCTTGATTTATTTTTCTTAATTTTTAAAATACAAAATATTTTATTCTGATCAATGCTTGTTATTAGTATTTTTTTTCTGTCATGATCATAAGTTGCTAGAATTTGTTCATTTAGATTTACTTGCGATTTAAAATTTGCAGCTATAGTTATGCCAGTTCTTAATTCTATATTGAAAATATCTAATACCCATAACGCTATATGAACACCATGAACAATTGGTTGCCCTGCGTGAGTTTTGGTTGATTCATTTTTATCTAAATGTATAGGATTAAAGTCACCAGAGAAAGATGAGAATTTTTTTTGATCATTTATTTTAAAAGTCTTTTTTCCAATCATTCCAACTCCATAGGAGTTTTACAAGCCCTGATGTAGCAATGGTTTGCAGCCGCCAAAATAGAGTTTACAATTAGTTTACTAGTTTTTGGTTTCATTTTATTTTTCACGAATCTTAAGCAACCTATATTTTCCAATATTTTAGCACTTTCTGACTTGTAAACTTTACAAGTCATTTATATGGCCTAATTTAAACTACCCCTTCTCGAATACTTCTATCTGTGCGTACTCATCTTCACTAAGCCACATTTGCAGCTGACGGTTTTATACGTTTTCTCCACGCCTTCATTAGCTGCAATAGCTTTGAGTTTAGATAGTCGTCTTTGTTTTTCAGCAGTTAGCTGACGAAGTGGATTTGCTTATTCAATTTGCTCTTGTAGCAACTTACTAAGGTTTAAGTTTGGCTTATTTTGATTGTTGAACCATTTCCCCATTTTAAAACTTTCAACTTAAGACTGAAAAATTAAATAAGTCCAATAATTTATGGAGAAAGATTTTCCTCGTTTCAAAACTTAATCCTTCAAGGAGATTTACTCTCTATCAACTCAAGTAAATACTGTGCGTACAATTCATTTCCAGACTCATTAAAGTGTCCATCATGTTGATAATAAACCTCTCTTTCGCTTCTGCATGTAACATCGCAATAATCGTCAAAGCTATAAGCGCTAGCACCTTTTTCTAAAATATATTGTTTTATGAACTTAATTGAACTGTTGCTTGTTATGTCCTTTTCAGGAATAAAAGAAAAAATTAATTTATAGTCGTTTAATTCAGAATGAATAATCCAATTAGAGATAAACTCTCTATTCTTTTCTGTGAATTTTGAAACAGGATATAGCGAATCAATAAAACTTAAATTTGAGTAAACTGATATTCTGTTACAGGATGTTTTTTGTATTATTTTATTTTCTTCAGGGACCAGACTATTCATCTTATATCCTATACTTCGAGTAAGTTCAGCTGCAATATTGGCAGTCAATGAAAACTGTCTAAGTAAGCTTTTTATCGAGGGCGCATCGTTTTGCTTCTCAGAAACAAATTTCACTACGTCTTCATAAGCTAATTTATTGTATCTAAAATCAGGATCGGTAAAGTCTCCACAACTTTCTACATTCTCAACCATAAAGCCATTAACAATAGCAGTGTGGGGAAAAAAGAAATCATTATCACGGTCATTTGTAACTACATTAACAATTACTAAACTAGGTTTTAAACCATTATCAAATAATCGTTTAAATTTTTTAAATTGGTGGCCTTGCCCAGTGTGTGTTACGCCGCATGCATATACTTTTCTTCCAAGTCTTTCCTCAAGCAAGGTGCCAAATTTCTTTTCATACTTTGCATAACCCCAAGTAAAGCTATCTCCAGCTAAATAGATTCCATCAACAATTGAATCTTCACTCCATTCGTCATCGAAACAACCATAAGAATTTCCCCAAACATCATATGTTCCGTACTCGCTAGGCTTTGTGGAAGTTTCAACTTGAAAGTTTGGTGTAATGTCAAAGCCAATTTCACTATCGTTTTTGAAGTGACCAATCGGATAGCCACGACTAAAGTCTTCAATTCCGCGTCCGTAGCTAGGCAAGAAAATATTTATTTTATCTTTAAATATATAACCAACAGCATCAATCGTAACAATTGTTGCTGTAGACACAAAAAATATTACTAAAGAGTTTTTAATCCAACTCATAGCGTTCCTCATAATTTTCTTTCAGCGCTTCGTCTTGCTGTTCTTTGTAAAGCACAAAGTTACCAACCGTTAAGACATCCATTTCTGTGCCCATAAAGCATTTAAACGCATCGGTAGGTGTGCAAATAATTGGCTCACCGCGCACATTAAATGAGGTATTGACTACCAGTGGACAGCCAGTTTTTTCTTTAAATTTGGAGATAACGGCATGGTAGCGTGGATTAGTATCAGCGTGTACTGTCTGGATTCGCGCAGAATAATCAACGTGTGTAATAGCTGGTACTGAAGAGCGCGGTACATTCAGTTTATCTACACCGAATAAAGCTTCTTCATCAGTTGTCATTGAACGGCGCTTATTTTTCTGTACATCTGCTACTAACAGCATGTACGGACTGTCTGATGCATGCTCAAACCACTCAGCGACGTCCTCTATTAGAACGCTAGGTGCAAAGGGGCGGAAACTCTCACGATACTTTACTTTTAGATTAAGTTGTTTTTGCATAACCGGCGAACGAGGATCAGCAATGATACTTCGTCCACCTAACGCTCTTGGACCAAACTCCATGCGCCCTTGCATCCAACCAATGGCTTTTTCATCAGCTAATGCTGTAGCAACTTCCTCTACCATCTCGTTTTCTGAAAGTTTCTTAAACAGCGCACCACAAGCAGTAAGCTCAGCTTCAATTTCAGCATCAGTGAATTCAGGGCCTAAGTAAGCACCCTTCATTGCGTCTCGTTCTTTGGAAGCAATTCGCTCTTTGTTGTGATGTAGATACCAAATCGAAAGTGCGGCACCAAGTGCGCCGCCAGCATCACCAGCAGCTGGCTGAATCCAAATATTTTCGAAGATTTTTTCACGTAAAAGAACGCCATTCGCAACGCAGTTTAGTGCTACGCCACCTGCTAGACATAAATTACGTTCACCAGTTTCTTTAGCTATGCCCTTTGCTAACTCAAGGACAATATCTTCTGTTACTTTTTGAACGGACGCAGCTAAATCCATCTCTCGTTGAGTAAGCTCCGCTTCTGATTTACGGGGTGGCCCACCAAATAAAGCATCAAACTTCTTGTTTGTCATTGTTAAGCCAGTCGCATAATCGAAGTAACTCATATCTAACTGGAAACTGCCATCATCAGCTACTGTGATAAGTTTTTCTCGTATCAAGTCAGCGTAGCGCGGTTCACCGTAGGGTGCCAAACCCATAACTTTGTACTCGCCAGAATTTACTTTAAATCCTGTGTAGTAGGTGAAAGCTGAGTAAAGAAGTCCAAGCGAGTGAGGAAAGTGAATTTCCTTCAAAACTTTCAAATCGCGCCCTTTACCGATAGCAAGTGATGTTGTTGTCCACTCACCAACGCCATCAAGTGTAAGCACTGCAGCACTATCAAAAGGTGAAGGGTAGTATGCACTCGCAGCATGTGAGAGGTGATGCTCAGAAAACAACAGACGCTCATGCCAATCAACACTTTCATCAAGCTTTGATTTCAATTCCTTAATGATTGCATATTTTTGAAACAGTTTGTCTTTAATCCATACTGGCATCGCTTTAGCGAAGCTTGTAAAGCCCTTTGGCGCAAAAGCTAAGTAGGTTTCAAGCAACCTTTCAAACTTAACAAACGGCTTCTCGTAGAATACAATATTATCGATTTCGTTTGCTGCTATGCCAGCTTCTTTTAAGCAATACTTAATTGCATGAGAAGGAAACCCAGCGTCATGTTTCTTTCGTGTAAAGCGTTCTTCTTGTGCCGCTGCAATGATTTCACCATCTTTGATTAAGCATGCAGCACTGTCGTGATAAAAAGCAGAGATACCAAGTATGTACATCAATTATTCCTAAAAGATTGTGTATATGAAGGGCGCTACAACAGAGCCCTGCGCGAGAATTAACAAACCACCAAGTACCAATAATACAATGATGATAGGGGCGAGCCACAATTTTTTGCGTAAGCGAAGAAAAGTCCAAAGCTCTTTTATAAATTCCATTTGGTTTACCTTGATTAGAACTGGTTTTTGAAGGAATCAGATTTGATTGATTCACTGCGCGAAATCCAATGGCTCGATTTCTTAGTGAACTTTAACCTCAACTCATCACGTCCGAACATCCCCATTACCACACCATATGGTGTAACTAATCCAAAGAAGATGATGCCAAGTACGATGGGGCTCACAATCATTCCAAGTAAAAGTCCAAATCGCATCCATAACTTGTTTAATGGCAGCAGGACTTGGGGGATAGTGACAGTGATTAACAAAAACAATACTGCTAGTATTGCTAAGGCTTGTGCCCACAAAATTGAATCTATGAAAAGGAAGTAGAAAGCTAAGATGGCGAATACAAAGGTACAAAAAAAGCCAAATTTCTTATTCGATGGAAGTTCAATATCTGATAATTTCATGATTTTCTTCTTCCCTCAGCAAGCGAGCCTTTTTTCAAGTAGGTTGTATTACATACTTGATACACTTTGGAAGTGTAATAATAGCAGAACTTTACAACAATGTTTACAACAAAGACGAAGGAATGCGTCTTTACAGCAACTTTACAACATAGGAAATAGCTTAGGAATTTGGGTTGTACGGCGTATTTTTACTCCCACTCAATAGTTGCTGGAGGTTTGCTGGAAATATCGTAGACTACGCGGCTAATCTCTTCGACTTCGTTAACAATTCTATTTGAGACGTGACCAAGAAAGTCATAGGGAAGTTTTGCCCAAGTAGCAGTCATGAAATCTACTGTTTCAACTGCTCTGATTGCAATGACATCAGCATATCTTCTTTCATCTCCAACCACTCCTACAGATTTTATCGGAAGATAAGCGCAGAATGCCTGGCTTACTTGATGATATAAATCAGCCTTAATCAGCTCCTCAATAAATATGGCATCTGCATTTTGCAAAGTGGTGACTTTTTCAGGAGTGATTTCCCCTAAAATTCTTACACCTAACCCAGGGCCGGGAAATGGGTGGCGATTTAACATTTCAAGTGGAAGACCTAACTCAGCACCCATTTTTCTTACCTCATCTTTAAAGAGATCTCTTATCGGTTCAACAAGCTTCATCTTCATATCATCAGGGAGACCACCAACATTGTGATGGGACTTAATAACCCTCGATTCTTTTGATTCTGATTCAGAGGATTCAATCACATCTGGATAAATAGTGCCTTGAGCTAGGAAGTTAATGTCATCTTTTAATTTAGCTGACTCATTATCAAAAATATCAATAAAAGTTCTGCCAATGACTTTTCGTTTTTGCTCTGGATCTGATATACCTTTTAAATGTCGGTGGAAGATCTTCTTGGCATCAACAACCAATAAATTTAGATCCATCTTCTCTCTAAATAATTGCTCTACCTCTTCGGCCTCATTTTTACGAAGCAATCCATTATCAACAAACATGCATATTAAATTTTTTCCAATAGCTTTGTCTAGCAACATTGCTGTTACTGAAGAGTCTACACCTCCAGATAAGCCAAGCAATACTTTGCTATCCCCTACCCTTTCTTTGATATCAAGAATGCGCTGCTCAATAAGATTTTGCATCTTCCATTGAGCCTGGCAGTTACAGATTCTAAATACAAAGTTTTCTAAGATAACATTGCCCTCTTTGGTGTGAGTAACTTCGGGATGAAATTGAAGGGCATATATGGGTTTTTCAGTGTGCGCCATGGCAGCAATTGGAGCTGATGGAGTGGATGCTAAAAGATGAAATTGATCCGGTAGGGAAGAGACATGATCTCCATGACTCATCCAAACATCTATTGCGGATCCAGTCTCAAAGCCATCAAACAAAGTGCTAGCTGTTTCAATGGAAATAGATGCATGTCCAAACTCTTTTGTTTTAGAAGCGGTTACCTGCCCTCCAAACTGTTCTGCTAAAGTTTGCATTCCATAGCAGATACCCAGAATAGGAATCTCTAGATCAAAAATAATTTCAGGAATTCTGGGAGTATTATGATTTGTTACTGATTCTGGGCCACCAGAAAGAATAATGCCAGCAGGACTGAGCTCAGCTATTCTCTCTTTAGAAATATCCCAAGGCAAAATCACAGAAAATACATCAAGCTCTCTAATTCTTCTTGCTATCAGTTGAGTATATTGGGAGCCAAAATCTAATACTAAAATTGTATCAATTTTTTTTTTGTCCAAAGCCAGCTGATCAGAATGCATCATGGTAAATTCTTAACTCCTTTGATAATTAGGTGCTTCTTTTGTGATCATTACATCATGCACATGACTTTCCATCATTCCAGCATTCGTAATTTCTACAAATTGCGTATCTGTTTGCATTTGAGGGATAGTCTTGCATCCAACAT
>Ga0209816_1001240_pt1 | contig 19194 bp, 15 predicted proteins | sample CoawatmetaG01DNA_FD_187509 | JGI IMG/M metagenome (GOLD analysis project Ga0209816, IMG submission 187509) | Marine microbial communities from the West Antarctic Peninsula - Coastal water metaG017-DNA (SPAdes) (version 2) | ecosystem: Environmental > Aquatic > Marine > Coastal ... | reverse complement strand
GTAACTAGCCAGATTAGTCAGGCAAAGGCGCGAGCTAAAGGCTACCGTACGCAGGGTACGCCAGAGATAATTATTAACGGTAAATATAGAGTTACAACACGTCTTTCTAAAAACTTCCAAGGAATGTTGCGTGTGGCGACCTTTTTAATTGAGAAAGAGCGCCAGGCCTTAAGATAGACTGCTATTGAGCAGTGATGTCGGAAATATGCGCGGTAATAGCCGCGTATTTTTTTGCCTGTTACAAATTCACAACTATTGGTTATAACCAACAAAAATAGCGTTCTGGTGGAAAAAACTTTCCACCAAGCGACCTAAATAGTAAAGTACGCGACCTTTTTTTGTTTAACACTCCACATTTAATTTGACGATGGGAAGCATTGTGAAACCAACATTGAAACCGACGAATCCGAACTTCTCTTCTGGCCCTTGTTCAAAACGACCTGGATACAGTGTTGATGGTCTAGATATATCTACCCTAGGGCGTTCTCATCGCTCTTCTGTTGGGAAGAAGGCATTGGCACGAGTTTGTGCCGATACGGCTGAAATTCTTGGACTACCTGAGGGCTATCGCGTGGGCGTGGTCCCAGCATCTGATACTGGCGCTGTTGAAATGATTATGTGGTCAGTACTTGGCGCCCGACCTGTTGATGTTTGTGCTTGGGAATCGTTTGGCAGCGGTTGGTTAACTGATGTGACCAAACAGCTAAAACTCGACAATGTGACCACGCACGTAGCGGGCTACGGTTTACTACCAGATTTGACCCAGACCAATCCCGATCATGATATCGTTTTCACGTGGAACGGAACAACCTCTGGGGTCAAAGTTCCTGATGCAGAATGGATCAGTGATGAGCGTGCAGGGCTGACAATCTGTGATGCTACCTCGGCTGTTTTTGCGATGGAGCTTCCTTGGGAAAAGCTAGATGTGGTGACATATAGCTGGCAAAAAGTGCTTGGTGGTGAGGGTGCGCATGGTATGTTAATTTTAAGCCCCAGAGCGGTGGAAAGATTGGAAAGTTATACCCCTACGTGGCCCATGCCAAAGATTTTTAGGCTCACCAAAGCTGGGAAGCTAATTGAGGGGATATTCCGCGGAGAGACGATTAATACTCCATCGATGCTTTGTGTCGCCGACTACCTTGACGGCTTAGACTGGATTCGCTCTATAGGTGGCCTAGACGGTGCGATTCGTAAGTCTCAAAATAATTTATCGGTTATTCAAACGTTCGTTGATGATCGAGAGTGGATTCACTTTTTAGCGCAAGATCCAGATCAAATATCTAATACGAGTGTTTGTCTGACGCTAGATTTAGAGCCAGATCAGGTTAAACAGATGGTTAAGTTATTAGACACAGAGGCCGTTGCCTTTGATATCGGTGCCTATCGTGATGCACCTGCAGGGCTTCGAATTTGGTGCGGAGCCACCGTTGAAAGGTCCGATCTAGAGGCGTTAACGCCGTGGTTAGATTGGGCTTATGAATACATAAGCCATTAGTTCGGGGCTTGAAATTAGACTACGTTAGACCAGAGATTTGAGATAAAACTATGTATAAAGTTCGTACTTATAATGCCCTTTCTGACAAGGGACTGAGCAGATTTTCAGCCGATAAATATGTTGTTAGTGAGGACTGCGCTGTGCCAGATGCGTTCATGTTGCGGAGCCAAAAACTTCACACTGAGGTTGTTCCAGACAGTCTGTTAGCGGTTGCCCGAGCCGGTGCGGGTGTTAATAACATTCCCGTCGCGGACTATACTCAGCAGGGAATTGTGGTTTTTAATACCCCTGGTGCTAACGCGAATGCTGTAAAAGAACTGATCGTCGCTGGGTTACTGTTGGGGTCAAGAGACATTTACGGTGGCATGACCTATGTGCAGGAGCTTGGTCATATTGGTGACTCAGCAGAAATGGGAAAGCTTTTAGAAAAAGAAAAAAAACGTTTTGCGGGTACTGAAATTGTCGGCAAGACTTTGGGCGTGGTCGGTTTAGGTGCCATTGGATCGATTATCGCTAATCTGGCGCTAGATTTAGGGATGAATGTTATAGGGTATGATCCTGCGATTTCCGTTGAGGCTGCATGGCAACTCTCGAGCCAAGTTGAGCGCATGGAAAGCTTAGAAAAACTGCTTGCTAGTGCCGATTTTGTCACGCTGCATGTCCCCGCGATCCCCGCGACCAAGCATTTGATCAATAGCAAGGTACTCAGTGGTATGAAAACTACTGCTAAGATTCTTAACTTTGCCCGAGAAGAAATTGTCAGCACTGATGATATGGTCAATGCCTTAGATAAGGGGCTAATAGCGGGATACATCAGTGATTTCCCCGCCCCTGCATTGCTTGGTAGAAAAGATGTCATCCTGATGCCTCACATTGGAGCAAGCACCGAAGAAGCAGAAGAAAACTGTGCAGTAATGGCCGCTGATCAGCTCAAAGATTTTCTTGAGAATGGTAATATTTACAATTCCGTAAATTATCCACCAACAAAAATGAGTCGCAATGGCGGTAGCCGAATTACCTTTACCAACAAAAATGTTCCCAAGGTTTTGGGTCAGGTATTGTCACTTCTGGCGGATGCTAACCTCAACGTGGTCGATATGGTCAATAAAAGCCGAGGTGAAATTGCTTACAACATTATTGATGTTGAGGGTGATATTGATGGAGCCGTTATAGATAGTGTTGCTAGCGTTGATGGTGTTATGCGGGTGCGGCTAATTTGAACCACTAGGTTCAGTCGAACAATGCGGTAAATGTTGTAAAGCGGCCTTGGTTGCTGTCGCCAAGCATTACGCAAAGTTAAAAATCTCGACGGTCACTGTGCTGCTGGACACGAGTATGTTATCGCAAAGAGTGAGAGTCAGATTAAACGTCATTATTTCGTATATTTTCTATAATTTGACGATTATCTTAAATTTGATGGCTAAAATATTGAAGATTAGTAGTAGTATAACTTTTAAACTCCTACCTTCAAGTTAACAAGAGATGCTTTATGCCTCATGTACTTCCAGTCATCGTAGGTTTCGGAGGGTTTAATGCCGCTGGCCGAAGTTCGTCTCATCAAGCATTCCGTCGGATGGTTCTCGAGTCATTACCTATTAACGAGCAGCATGACACCATTGTAGGTTTGGCCTGCCTAATGAGTCTGATTCGATCTGAGGGTGAGACTTACGTAGATCTTCAAGGAGCCAAATTAACATCATCCGCGGTCTTTGAGCAATACCGAGATCTGGTCATAGAGGGCACCTTAGTGCGAAAGGTTGAGCACTTTGATCCGTCTAATCTATCGGGACATCGTAAGATTGATTTTTCTGAGCAGCAGCCTGTTGTTTTCATAATGGCTAAACGCGACCTACCCAAAGAATTACCAAATGACTGGCAGATGTCTGATCTTGAAGATGGACGGGTTGAAATTATTACCTCTGGTTTGGATAAACATTTAGTGACTGTTCCTTATGAGCTTGCCGCTAAGGCGGCAGGACAACTGCCGACAGGATTTGATTTAACACAACACTATAATGCTCGCTTTCATCCGCGAGGCCTACAAATGGCGCTTTTAGGTGCAAGCGATGCTATTCACTCAATGGGAATTCCTTGGGAACAAGTGGCTGCGCAAGTTAGGCCAGATGAAATTGGCGTATATTCTTCCAGCGTCTTTGGACAAGTTGACGATCAGGGTATGGGAGGACTGTTTCAGGCTCGTTTAAGAGGTGAGCGAACGACCGCCAAACAGGTGGCTCTGGGTTTAAATTCTATGCCGGCTGATTTTGTGAATGCTTATGTGCTGGGCAGCGTAGGCCACACAGAGGCTACCACGGGTGCTTGTGCTAGTTTTCTGTACTCATTGCAAGCTGCAGTGCGAGACCTCCGCAGCGGCCGACGCCGAATCGCGGTGGTGGGTAATTCAGAAGCACCTATTACCCCAGAAATGATGGAAGGCTTTTCAAATATGGGTGCTCTTGGTAGTGATGAAAATCTCTGCAAGATTGATGGAACATCCGTGGCTGATTGGCGTCGTGCAAGCCGACCATTTGGTGAAAACTGTGGATTTACTCTATCCGAGGGAGCCCAATATATTGTACTTATGGATGATCTGTTAGCCATAGAACTGGGTGCGGATATCCATGCTGCCGTTCCAGAGGTTTTCATTAGTGCGGATGGCGTTAAAAAATCGATTTCTTCTCCGGGTGTGGGGAATTATATTTCCTTTTCAAAAGCCGTTGCAGCCGCCGTTGATATAGTAGGTATTGAAGCGGTACAAAAGCGTAGCTTTGTCCACGCTCATGGCTCCAGCACGCCGGCTAACCGAGTCACTGAATCTGAATTGATTAGTAGAGTCGCAGAAGCCTTTGATATCACTGATTGGCCGGTGACGGCGGTAAAAGCGTACGTTGGCCACACTGTCGCTGCGGCCAGTGGGGATCAGCTTATTTCTGCATTAGGTACCTTTAAGTATGGATTGATTCCTGGCATCAAAACTATCACTCAGCTGGCTGAAGATGTTCATCAAAATCGGCTTAACTTTTTGCTTAAAGACAGCATAACAGTGACAAAAATGGATGTTGCTTTCATTAACTCTAAAGGCTTTGGAGGTAATAATGCATCCGCGGTTGTGCTCTCTGCAGACAAGACTAATGCAATGTTAATGCAGCGTTATGGGGATAGGTTCACGGGATACATTGACACGAGAGAGGCGACACGCACGACTGCAGAGGACTATGCTTTTCAAGCTGACCGAGGTAATTTAGCGGTTATTTATCGCTTTGGCGAGCAGCTGATAGATGAGCAAGCGGTTACCATTACGCCAACCGGCATGAGTATTCCAGGATATAGCCGGGAGATTGAATTCAACGCTATAAATGTTTGGCAAGATATGCAGTAAATTCATGCAGCTGACTAAGCACATCAACATCGATTTTGCGTGCCTGATTAATAAGCCTTTCCGGATCGACAGAAGCACCAGCAGTGGCGTTTCTTACTTGTGCACCTAGCGGGCTAAAAATTAAGGTGCCACCATGTATACCAACCACTGCACCTGTTTCCTCATCAATTAAAGGCCCACCGGAGGCCCCGCTACCAGCATCACAATCATGCAGGAGTAATTTGGGGCTCGTAAATTGTCGTGACAAAAATGACTGGCAGTTATTGCTTATACTGATGTTAGTCTGGCTTTCGTTAAACCCCAGTAGCTGCAAATGATTATTATTTTGGCCCGTCAAATTCAATGTCATGCCGGAGTGCCGGAGTGTTTTCTTTAATGCAATAAACACAATATCTTGATTCGCTTGCCGTATCTTATTACCCATTTTTGGTCTAAATTGATGTGCAGACACTTTGGCGAAAGATACTCCGCTAAGGCGCTTCCCCTGCGGATGATAGGCGCATTTTCCATATCGCTCACCTGTACCTGAGTGATATAAAATATGCGCTGCGGTTAGAATAATGGAGCCCTGTTGGTCGCTGTCTCCGGCATCAATATGGACGGCAGTCCCGCGCAGACCTCCGTCACAAAAGACAGTGCCTACTGAACGTTTTAGATTATCGGGCGCTAACAGGCGCTGGTCTTCAATGCCATTTGTAGGGTTCCCGTCACCAAAAATAGCCGCCCCCCCCGTTTTACTAATGAGTAATGTAATCAGCAGCAAGCCGATATAAGACATACGATCGTTAATTTTGGCGAGCAAAGAATTGCTAAAATGTCGATCATGCATAAGTGTTTTACCCCATATCGCCCCATAAAGATTGCAAGATACTAATTGCCGCCAATGGCGCTGTTTCTGTGCGTAAAACGCGGGGCCCTAATTTAACGGCACTATAGCCATGTGTTTCCGCTAGCGTTATTTCATTATCAGACAGCCCGCCCTCTGGGCCGACCAAAATAGTGATAACGTTGTCATTATTTTGCAAGTCAGTAATGGCTCTGTCGGTGCGATGATGTAATACAATCTTGATCCCTCCTTCATTACTGTCTAAACATTGCTGTAGTGAAACAGCCGGATTAATGGTTGGGACAACGTTACGTAAACACTGCTCACAGGCACTTATCGATATCTGCTGCCAGTGAGTGAGCCTCTTGTCTAGTCGTAAACCTGTTAGCTTTACTTCGCTACGCTCGCTGAAAATGGGGGTGATACTATGGACACCTAGTTCAGTGGCTTTTTGTATTACCCAATCCATCCGCTCCCCTCTAGAGACCCCTATAACGAGATGTATTTTTAAGAGTGATTCGCGATCGTTAGGCAATGATTCTTTAATGGTTACGGTAGCTTGATTCTTGCTGAGGCTGACTACTTCTGCAGCGTACTCCCCCCCTTTTCCGTTAAACAGAGTAATCATCTGGCCTGAGGTCATGCGCAGAACAGATTTAAGATAGCGAGCGGCATCCTTATCCATACTTACCAGAGCGCCTATATCTAGATTTTGTGAGGTGTATAGTCTTGGAATACGCATGCTAGTTAATCCTTAATTTAGATAACAAGATTACGATAAAAATAGAGATAAATCTGCTGTTTTAGCAAAACATAAAAAAACCTCTAGCCCATTCAATTAGGCTAGAGGTCCTGAAGTAACTATAAACGCTTAATACTTGTAGCTATCGCCTTTGAACGGGCCGCCAACCGGCACGCCGATATAGTCTGCTTGCTCTTGAGTAAGCTTGGTGATTACACCACCAAAACCGGCCACCATATGACGAGCAACTTCTTCGTCAAGATGCTTGGGTAGGACCTCAACACGAAGCATTTCTGCCTGAGTTGCAGCATCCTGAGAGGCAAACTTCTTTGTATAGAGATCTATTTGAGCCAGCACCTGATTGGCGAAAGAGCCGTCCATAATTCTACTAGGATGGCCAGTAGCATTACCCAAATTAACTAGACGTCCCTCAGCAAGCAGCAACAAATGATCGTTCGCATCTCGGTCACGATATACTTTATGGACCTGAGGCTTAATTTCTTCCCACTGCCAGGTAGTTCGCATGAATGCCGTGTCAATTTCATTATCAAAATGACCAATGTTACACACCACACAACCACTTTTCAGCGCAGCTAAAACATCAGAGCCACAGACATTATAGTTACCAGTGGTAGTAACAAACATATCGGTATTAGCTAATAGATCTGCATCAACGCTATTTGTTACATCACCGTCTATGTGGGTTGAGACTATCTCAAAACCATCCAAACAAGCTTGCATGGCGCAGATGGGGTCAACTTCGGTTATCTTAACAATCATCCCTTCTTGACGAAGAGACTGTGCAGAACCTTTACCGACGTCGCCATAACCAACTACCACTGCTTTTTTACCAGCTAGAAGATGATCAGTAGCTCTCTTAATGGCGTCGTTAAGACTGTGCCTACAGCCATATTTATTATCACATTTGGATTTCGTTACAGAATCATTAACATTGATTGCTGGGACTTTGAGTTCACCCGCTGCGAGCATTTCATATAAACGATGGACACCTGTCGTAGTCTCTTCGGTTACTCCATGCACAGCATCGAGCACTTGTGGGTATTTATTGTGAAGTAGAGAAGTCAAATCACCCCCATCATCAAGAATCATATTGGCATTCCAGGGCACACCATCTTTCAATACTTGCTGTTCTAGACACCACTCATACTCGTCCTCTGTTTCACCTTTCCAGGCGAAAACAGGAGTTCCGCTCGCAGCAACAGCCGCGGCTGCATGATCTTGAGTAGAGAAAATATTGCAAGACGTCCAACGCACTTCAGCACCCAGAGCGACCAGTGTTTCAATAAGCACTGCGGTCTGAATGGTCATGTGGATGCAGCCCAAAATACGCGCACCGGCCAAGGGCTGCTCGGCCTGATACTGTTCACGTAGTGCCATTAAGGCAGGCATTTCTGATTCCGCAATAGAAATTTCTTTCTTTCCCCACTCCGCCAATGAAATGTCGGCTACTTTGTAGTCGTGGTTATTTTGTTCAGTTACAGTCATGATTTAAATCCTTTCCAATAAGTAATAGTGCTAAGAGTAAAAGTTAATTAATTACAGCGCCTTTCTGAGTAAGTTCACTTTGTCGGTCTTCTCCCACGTAAAATTGGGTTCTTCTCGCCCAAAGTGCCCATAAGCCGCCGTCGGCTGATAAATTGGACGACGCAGATCTAACATGTCAATCAGTCCCGCTGGTCGGAGGTCAAAATGCTCGCGGACCAATATTTCAATTGCTTCATCAGATAACTTGCCGGTTCCGTAGGTATCAATACTGATAGATGTAGGTTCAGAAACACCAATAGCGTAGGACACTTGGATTTCACAACGATCAGCAAGTCCTGCAGCTACAATATTTTTGGCAACATAACGACCAGCGTACGCGGCGGAACGATCCACTTTAGTCGGATCTTTACCAGAAAAGGCGCCACCACCATGGTGAGCCATACCACCGTACGTATCGACAATAATTTTTCGGCCGGTAAGGCCGCAATCGCCAACAGGACCGCCTATAATGAACTGACCAGTTGGATTTATGTGGTACTTAGTGCCGGCATGAAGCCATTCTTCAGGAAGTACTGGGGCAATAATTTCAGCGCGTACGGCCTCCTGCAAATCAGAAAGTGAGATATCTGGAGAATGCTGAGTAGATATTACGACCGCATCGATAGCGACCGGCTTGCCTTGGTCATATCGCAGAGTAACCTGACTCTTCGCGTCGGGACGCAACCATGGGAGTAGGCCATTTTTGCGGACTTCAGCTTGGCGTTTGACCAGTAAATGCGAGTAGTAGATGGGTGCAGGCATGAGAACGCTAGTTTCATTAGTTGCGTAACCAAACATCAAGCCCTGATCACCGGCACCAATGTCTTTGTTTTCCGCAGCATCAACACCTTGAGCGATATCATTCGATTGCTTACCAATCGCATTTAGGACGGCACAGGTATTACCATCAAAGCCTACGTCAGAATTATCATAGCCAATATTGACGATCACTTTTCGGACGACCTCTTCAAGATCGACATAAGTATTGGTTCGGACCTCTCCGGCAATAATTGTCATACCGGTTTTAACCATAGTTTCAACGGCCACTCTGGAATTCGGGTCGTCTTTAATTATCGCATCTAGTACCGCATCAGATATCTGATCAGCCATTTTATCGGGATGACCCTCGGACACTGACTCAGATGTAAATAAATTGTAAGTAGACATATCTTTTCCTTGGTTTAAATAATTTCTAATTTAAATTGTCGCAACTGACTACGAAACCCGTTGCGCTGGGTTAAGTAGAGACTGTTACCCTCAGTTAGCCCTGCGGCTTTAGTCCATCGCGTGAGCGCTTTGGGTTCGAAACCTAGCCAAATATCACCGCAGGACTGTTTCGCCCACTCCTGATCATGAGCACACAAATCTGTAATGATCAAAATACCATTTATTTTAAGTAGCTGAGCACAGTCGGCAATAATTTCTGCAGGTGTTGGGTTATGGTGGAGCACCATGTTGAGACACACACAATCATATTTAGGTTTTAGGCCAGTAGCCTTTTGAGTATCCCCGAGAAGAAATTCAACGTTATCAAGTTGCTGCTCGATTGCTCGCGATTTACACCGTTCTAGCATCTCTTCTGAGTTATCCAGTGCGGTCACCTGAACGAATAATTCTGACAGAGCTTTTAAAAAATGCCCATAGCCCGGGCCAACTTCCAGAACAGACTCTCGACCAGACACGTGCTTTGGTAGAAATTCTTCGACGCTTTCTCCATAGTCAGACCAGCTAGCAATAAGGTCTTGGTTCTGCTCAAAACGGCTAGCATTCTGATTAAAGAAGGCAACTGAAGCTACGGACCGCTCGGCATTGATGGATGCTAATCGATGCGTATAAGCTAAATCTAGTATCGCTAAATCGAGAGTTTGAAAGAGACTGTCTAAAAGAGCCTGTAAATTAGAATTAGGGTGCAGCTCATTACGGCGATAAAAAATTGATGTACCTTCTCTACGGGTGGCGACCAAAGATGCGCTTGAAAGAACCTTGAGATGATGACTCATGGCGGACTGTTGAATACCAAACACCGCACAGAGTTCTAGAACACCATAGGCATTTTGTTGTAAGACTTTAAGAATTTGCATGCGCAGAGGGTCCCCTGCCGCTTTACACAGGGCCGTCATGGGGCTCATATCTTGCGCATACTGCGCTTCTTGTTTGTATTCGACTTGCAATTGCATGTTGGTATATTAACATGCAGAGCTTATACATCAAAATATTTTTATATATAAAAATATAACTAATAGCATGTTTTAAGTGCTTATTATCCTTCGAAAGATACTGATTAGCGGTTTACTGAAAACGCTGTGTGAGAGACAATACGGACTTCAAAAATTTTCCTTTTAGGAGTAAAAATCCATGGCCTCACGTAGAGACCTTGCCAACGCCATTCGCGCTCTCAGTATGGATGCTGTCCAACAAGCTAACAGTGGTCATCCAGGCGCCCCTATGGGCATGGCAGATATCGCCGAAGTCCTTTGGAATGATTATTTAAAGCATAACCCTGCTGATCCTGAATGGGCCAACCGCGATCGATTTGTGTTGTCCAATGGTCACGGTTCTATGCTTTTATATTCTTTGTTGCACCTCTCTGGTTATGAACTTCCTATTGAGGAATTAAAGAATTTCCGTCAGTTACACTCTAAGACCCCGGGGCATCCAGAGTATGGTTATGCCCCTGGCGTTGAAACAACAACAGGACCGCTTGGCCAGGGACTTGGCAATGCAGTGGGAATGGCGTTAGCGGAAAAGGTCTTGGCAGCACAGTTTAATCGTCCTGGGCACAACTTGGTCGACCATCAGACTTATACGTTTCTTGGAGATGGCTGCTTAATGGAGGGAATTTCCCACGAAGTTTGCTCTTTGGCAGGTACCTTAGGTCTGGGTAAGTTAACGGCGTTTTATGACGATAATGGTATTTCCATTGACGGTAATGTTCAAGGCTGGTTTAGCGACGACACGCCCGCTCGTTTTGAAGCCTATGGATGGCAAGTCATCGCCAATGTGGATGGCCATGACAGTAATGCGATCAAGGCTGCTATAGAATCTGCCCGCAGTGAACCGAGTAAACCGACTCTGATTTGCTGTAAAACAATTATTGGTTTTGGTTCGCCTAACAAACAGGGCAAAGAAGATTGTCATGGTGCACCTCTAGGCGCCGACGAAATCGTTTTGGCGCGTGAACAGTTGGGATGGAGCCATGCTCCCTTTGAGATTCCTAATGAGCTCTATGAGGGTTGGAATGCTCGTGATAATGGGGCCGCGGCTCAATCAGAGTGGAATCAGCAGTTAGAGGCCTACTGCATTGATTTTCCCGATTTGGCGCTTGAGTTTAAGCGACGGATCAGTGGTCAGCTTCCAGCTGACTTTAGTGACAAAGCCGATAGTTATATCGCAGAGTGCCAAGCGAAGATGGAAAAAATTGCTTCCCGTAAGGCCTCTCAAAATTGTTTAAATGCCTTTGGCCCACTGTTACCTGAACTTCTTGGTGGTTCTGCAGATTTAGCGGGCTCTAACCTCACGATCTGGTCAGGGTCTAAAGACATCAGTGCTGACAATGCCGGTGGCAATTATATTTATTATGGCGTTCGTGAGTTTGGTATGAGCGCAATGATGAATGGAATCGCCTTGCATGGTGGCTTTATAAATTATGGCGCTACCTTTCTGATGTTCATGGAATATGCGCGCAACGCTGTGCGGATGGCCGCAATAATGAAGCAGCAAAGTATTTTTGTGTATACCCATGACTCCATTGGCCTCGGTGAAGATGGCCCAACGCATCAACCCGTAGAGCAACTCAGTGCCCTGCGCTCAACACCAAACCTAAATACTTGGAGGCCCTGCGATACTGTCGAGTCCGCGGTATGTTGGAAAAGTGCTATTGAAAATAAGGATGGACCAAGCGCTTTGGTGTTTAGTAGACAAGGGCTAGCACCGATGCCGCGCAGTATTGAGCAGGTTGCTGCAATTGCAAAGGGTGGTTATGTACTACAAGACTGCGTCAACCCACAGGCGATTATCATTGCCACAGGTTCAGAAGTTGAATTAGCGATTAACGCGGCAAATGTTCTTGCTGAGCAGGGCATTCATGCTCGTGTCGTCTCTATGCCTTGCGCAGAAATTTTCTCTGCTCAAGACTCCGCATATCGGGAATCAGTGCTTCCCAGCAATATAAGGGCGAGGGTTGCAGTTGAGGCGTTACACGCTGATTACTGGCATAAGTTTGTTGGTCTAGATGGCCGTGTCGTGGGTATGCGTACGTTTGGGGAATCTGCTCCGGGTGGCGAACTTATGAAAGTATTTGGCTTTACTGTCGAGAATGTTGTAGCTAATGTCATCGAGGCGATGGGCTAGTGCTGCGCATCGCTATCAATGGATATGGGCGCATAGGGCGCTCCGTTCTAAGAGCTCTTTATGAGGCTGATGCCAGACAATGGCTACAAGTTGTGGCCATTAATGAGCCTTCAGAGGCGAAAACAATTGCACATTTAACGCGCTACGATTCGACCCATGGGCGGTTTCCTGGGACAGTCGAATTAGCTGAAAATACGCTCATTGTGAATGGCGATGTAATACAAATTTGTCATCACGAGCATCTGCAAGAATTACCTTGGAAAGAACATAACATTGATGTGGTTTTGGAGTGCAGCGGCAGCTTTACTGATCGAGCTGTTGCTGAGCAGCATCTTAGTGCAGGTGCCAAGCGAGTACTTTTTTCCCAGCCTGCTGAACCAACGGTAGATGCAACAATAGTTTATGGCGTCAATCATAGTAAGCTTACTGGTAGCGAGCAGATAATCTCTGCTGCCTCATGCTCAACAAATTGCGTTGTTCCAGTCATCAGCGTGCTTGATAAATGCTTTGGTGTCGAGGGGGGTGTTATTACAACTATCCACTCGGCAATGAATGATCAACCTGTAATTGATGCTTATCATCATACTGATCTGCGTAAAACTCGAGCTGCAATGCAGTCTATTATTCCAGTGGACACTGGATTAGCTCTCGGTATTGACCGTTTGCTGCCAGAGCTCGCTGGACGATTTCAAGCCCAAGCCATGCGCGTGCCAACGGTTAATGTATCAGCTATAGACTTATCTATCCTGCTGAGGGAGTCAGTAGATGTAAATGCCGTCAATCTTGCATTAGCTGAGGCGGCTGATGGAGTATTACAAGGCGTGCTTGGTTACACCGAAGAACCACTGGCATCCTGTGACTTTAACCACGACCCACGAAGCGGTATTGTTGATGCCAGTCAGACAAGAATCAGTCAAGGAAAGCTTGTGAAAGTGTTGATTTGGTTCGATAACGAATGGGGTTATGCTAACCGCATGCTAGACACTCTTAGCTATTGGTCAACGCTTTTTCCTGCAGGTGACTAGAGTTATTTTTTAGAATAGACGTGTTTATATGGAAATAGGAAAAGGAAATATGACGTTAACCTTAATGACGGATTTAGATCTCAAGGATAAACGCGTATTGATGCGTGAAGATCTTAACGTTCCTATTGTGAATGGCAAAATTACCAGTGCGGCCAGGCTCAAGGCTGCCGTGCCTTCCGTGCGCCATGCTTTAAATCAGGGTGCGCAAGTAATTCTTATGTCTCATTTAGGCAGACCTACGGAAGGTGAGTTTAGTGAAGAATTTAGTTTGGCGCCGGTGGCTGATTACTTAGAAAAGCTGCTGGGTGAAAAGGTCGTGTTAATTAAAGACTGGGAGACTGAGCTGTTCCGTAGTGCACATCCATTGGTGATGCTTGAAAACGTTCGATTCAATGTTGGTGAAAAAAGTAATGAGGATAGTTTAGCTAAGGGCTATGCAAAGCTCTGTGATATTTTTGTTATGGATGCTTTCGGTACTGCTCATCGCGCTCAAGCCTCAACTCATGGTGTGGCTAAATACGCGCCCATTGTTTGTGCAGGACCCCTTTTACACAAAGAGTTAAACGCATTAGAGCAAGCTCTTGCTGACCCTGCTGGGCCCATCGTCGCCATTGTTGGTGGATCTAAGGTATCAACAAAGCTTATGGTGTTAGAGAGTTTGTCAGATAAAGTAGATCAATTAATTGTTGGGGGTGGTATTGCTAACACATTTTTGGCCGCAGCTGGAAAGCCCGTGGGCAAATCCCTCTATGAGACCGACTTAATCCCTGCAGCTAAAGCATTAATGTTGAAAGCCAATATTCCGTTACCCACAGATGTTGTAGTTGGCAAAGAGTTCTCTAGTTCAGCTAATGCCGTGGTTAAGTCAGTCGATGATGTCGCTGAGGATGATATGATTTTTGACATTGGCCCTGAATCAGCAGATCACTTAGCCGCAATGATGAAAACAATGGGAACCATTATTTGGAATGGGCCGGTTGGGGTTTTTGAGTTTGCGCAATTTGGTAATGGCACTGAAGTTTTAGCGAGAGCTATCGCTAAAAGCGGTGCTTTCTCGATTGCAGGTGGTGGAGATACTCTGGCAGCGGTTGATAAATATAATATCTCAGATCAAGTCTCATATATTTCAACCGGCGGAGGGGCATTCTTAGAGTATGTCGAGGGTAAACAGTTGCCGGCAGTTGCTATACTTGAGGAAAGAGCTGCAGAGCAGATTTAAAGTTAAGGATTTAGCACTACAGCTTAGACAATATTGGATAATTAAAAAGGATATTAGCGATGGCACTTATTTCACTTCGACAAATGCTTGACCATGCGGCGGAATATAATTATGGCGTACCCGCCTTTAATGTTAATAATTTAGAACAAATGCGCGCTATTATGATGGCTGCAGACGACACTGATAGCCCAGTAATTGTGCAAGCTTCGGCGGGGGCAAGAAAGTATGCAGGGGCTCCTTTTTTAAGGTATTTGATTCAGGCAGCTGTTGAAGAATGGCCTCATATTCCGGTTTGCATGCATCAAGACCACGGTACTAGTCCGGCAGTTTGCCAGCGTTCTATTCAGCTAGGGTTTACATCTGTAATGATGGACGGGTCCTTGGAAGAAGACGGGAGAACCCCCTCAAGCTATGAATATAACGTTGATGTTACTCGACGCACAGTAGAGATGGCACATGCGTGCGGGGTATCAGTGGAGGGTGAGCTTGGTTGTTTAGGGTCATTAGAGACAGGTCAAGCGGGAGAAGAGGATGGTATTGGCGCTGAAGGAGTTCTTTCTCTTGAGCAGATGTTAACAGATCCTGAAGAGGCAGCAGATTTTGTCGAAAAAACCCAGGTAGATACGTTGGCTATTGCTTGTGGCACGTCTCATGGTGCCTATAAATTCAGCCGTCCACCGACTGGAGATATCCTTGCAATTGATAGAATTAAAGCGATACACGCGCGAATCCCGGGTACTCATTTAGTGATGCATGGTTCATCATCAGTTCCTCAGGAGTGGCTAGCGGTCATTAATAAATATGGCGGAGAGATTCCCGAGACCTATGGTGTGCCGGTTGAGCAGATTTGTGAGGGAATCAAGTATGGGGTACGTAAAGTTAATATTGATACGGATTTACGGCTGGCATCAACAGGTGCAGTACGGAGGTTCTTGGCAGAAAACCCTAGTGCTTTTGATCCACGGGCCTTTCTAAGCGAGACTATTGTAGCGATGAAAGATATCGCTGCAGCTCGATATGAATCGTTTGGAACTGCAGGTAACGCTTCAAAGTTAACAGCGTTGAGCTTAGACGCAATGACAGAGCGCTACCAAAGCGGTGAGTTAGCCCCCAAAATTTATTAGCCCAAGCATTTTCGCCGCGGAAGACGTTTTAATAGTCAGGGAGACTAGAGTGTTAGATGGCTATGATTTTATAAAATCAGTATTGGATGCGAGTACCGACAGTATTATGGTGCTTGACACTAGCGGTGAGATTGTTTTTGCTAACCACAACTGGGAACTTTGTGGCCGCAATAACAGATTTTTTTCAGCCTCGGATTCGGACGTAACCAATTATTTTAAAGCATGTGATGCCGCAGCAGAAAATGGCGATGCTGATGCTAGGAGTGTTGCTGAAGGGATACGAAAAGTATCTAGAGTTGAACAGGACACTTACTATCTTGAATACCCATGTCATGCCGAGCTAGATCAACGTTGGTATATGATGAGAGTCACTCAGTTTGTCCTCGCCAATACACAGTATCTTGTCGTGTCTAATCAAGATATTACACAAAGAAAGATCGCAGAAGAAGCTGCCGCTAATCAGGCGAGAATCGATGACTTGACAGGAATACCTAACCGTCGAAAGTTTGAAGAGACTCTAAGTCAGCAATGGAAGCGAAGTATCAGGATGAAGACACCTATCTCCCTGGCTATGATTGATATAGACCACTTTAAACAAGTTAATGACACCTATGGTCATAGTATAGGTGACAAGTATTTAACGGTTTTATCATCCATTTTTTCCAGGTCGACCAATCGTCCAGATGATATCTGTGCTCGCTACGGTGGCGAGGAGTTTGCTGTTTTGCTTGGCGCTACAGATAGAGTTGGAGCTGTAAAAGTGATCGATAAGCTCATAAAAAAAGTGAGAAATTTGAATATTCCTAATGAAAATGCATCAACAAAGCCTTTTATTACCCTAAGTATCGGCCTCAAAACAGTCTATCCTAGCCAAAATGATAACTATGAAGATTTCTTGTTAGCGGTTGATAAACTACTTTATGTGGCAAAAACGGCGGGCCGTGACACTCTGGCGGTAAGTCTTTCAAGTGAGAAAGATGACACTACTGAATTTGAGCTGGTAAAGTAGGTATTGTTTTGCGCTTTTGAGTTACGAGCAGTTACTATATTTGATGTTCATGCCGGAAGAGCGCCTTGCGTATTGAGCCGGACTACTGTTGAGTCTTTCAAAGATCTGGATTATCCTCAAGCACGTAACTTTTGCTCGGTATTTTATAACGAAGTAGTTGTAACAAATATTTGTACAGCGGTCCGAGTTGAAAAATTCTGGGCGTATACCTTTTGTTTTGGGGAGACCTTTGTTAATGATCACCACAACTGATGTCTATGCCGTTGGCGCGCCAATAATATTAGGGCTTATCTTTCTTGAGGTCGTAGTCTCGGCCTTTAAAAAATATGAGTTTTACAAGCTTGGCGATACCGGTGGAACGCTGGGGTTATTAGCAGGCAATGTCTTTGTGTCACTGATTACTCAAGGTTTAACCCTCGGCCTTTACTTTTACCTTTACCAATTCAGACTAGTGACAATAAACGAACTATTTGCACCCTGGATAATTTGGTTGATTACTTTTTTATCTATCGATTTCATCTTTTATTGGTATCACAGAGCATCTCATAGAGTAAGATTTTTATGGGCAATTCATATGAATCACCACTCCAGCACTGAGATGAATTTCTTTGTGGCATTCCGGCAAGCCTGGTTTGGACCTATTTCTAAAACACCCTTTTTTATGGTGATGCCTCTCATCGGATTTGATCCCAGTATCACGGTAGTGGCAGCGCTCTGTTCTAGGCTCTGGGGTGTTGTGGGTCATACTCAGTGGATTGGCAAGCTGGGTTGGCTTGACGGCATTTTTAATACGCCCTCTACTCATAGAGTGCATCACGGCACGAATCCTGAATACATCGATAGCAATTACGGCAATCTGTTAATTATCTGGGACCGTCTATTTGGTACTTATGTGAAGGAAGAAGCCCAAGTTGTTTTTGGTTTAGTTAACAATGTAGAGACAAACAACCCCATCAAAATCACTTTTTATACGTGGTCGGCGATTATTACAGATGTCAAAAGCGCCCAGTCGTTTGATGAAGTTATTGGCTATATAGTTGGGCCACCGGATTGGCTACCAAAAGATAGCAAAAATTTATGACTTACCTCAGAGTTATGAGGGTTATTTTTATCTGTAATAATAAAGAGGTAGCATGACTATTCTTGTGAAGCTGTTGATTGTATTGTTTTTGATAATGACAACGCCAGCGCATGCACAGACAAAAATACCTTATATCTATATTTTGGGCGTTGCTCAAGATGCTGGTTTCCCTCAAGCAGGCTGCTACAAGCCTCGCTGTATGGAGGGTTGGAAGAGCCATGGAAAAAGGCTAAGCGCGACATCCCTTGCGATAATTGATAATGAAAATCATAAAAAATACCTTTTCGAAGCAACCCCCAATTTGCCCGAGCAACTTTTTCTGCTGGAGCAGGAAGCGCCTAATTCTAGCCTTGCCGGAATCTTTATTACTCATGCGCACATGGGCCACTATACCGGACTCATGTATTTGGGAAGAGAGGCTATGGGCGCTAATCAGATACCCGTCTATGTGATGCCAAAGATGGAACAATATCTCCGCAATAACGGCCCTTGGAGTCAGCTAGTTAAGCTAAAGAATGTAGTTTTAGAGCCTCTGCATCACGGCCGACCGATGGTGTTTAAGAGTCTTGAGATTACTCCTATTTTAGTGCCGCATAGAGACGAATTTTCCGAAACAGTAGGTTTCTCTATAAAAGGTCCCAACAAAACGGCACTTTTTATTCCCGATATTAATAAGTGGTCTCAGTGGGAAAAGAATATTGCGGATCAGATTAAGGCTTCAGATTACGCACTAATTGATGCTACTTTTTATGACCGGAATGAACTGCCAGGAAGAGATATGTCTAAAATTCCGCATCCTTTTGTTATGGAAACCATGGATGCTTTGTCTCAGTTATCTGATCAACAGCGCTCTAAAGTGTGGTTTATTCATATGAACCATACTAATCCATTGCTTAATTTAAACAGTGAACAGTCACAGATCGTTCGCAACCGAGGGTTTAATATTGCAAGTTTCGGTCTAAAACTACCATTATAGAAAGGTAATTTGGACCATTGGTCCTTCTATTCATGGTTTTCTCGAGATCTAAAACTATTAGTGAGATATCCTCACTGACCAGGCTCTTTTAGGCAAACACGCCTTTCAAGAAGAAGAAGAAAACAATTGCCAGACCCGCTCCGGCGGGTAAGGTGACAACCCATGATAAGAAAATTGCGCCTATCATACGTAAATTTAATGCGCCTATTCCGCGTGCAAGACCCACACCGAGAACCGCTCCAACCAGAGTGTGAGTTGTCGAAATGGGTAATCCAGTACCTGATGCAAAGACTACGGTGGCAGCGGCGCCTAACTCAGCAGCAAATCCTCGACTAGGCGTTAATTCAGTGATCTTACGCCCAATGGTCCCCATGACTTTATATCCATAGGTTGCTAAACCAAACACTATGCCTGCCCCGCCTA
>Ga0209816_1001239_pt1 | contig 19210 bp, 18 predicted proteins | sample CoawatmetaG01DNA_FD_187509 | JGI IMG/M metagenome (GOLD analysis project Ga0209816, IMG submission 187509) | Marine microbial communities from the West Antarctic Peninsula - Coastal water metaG017-DNA (SPAdes) (version 2) | ecosystem: Environmental > Aquatic > Marine > Coastal ... | reverse complement strand
AGATAGTTCTCTATGCTTTGAACTGAATTATAATTTTTAATATTTTGAATCAATTTAGCTTCTTGATTTAGAGAGGGCGGGCTCTCAAAATTAATTATAATGCGATCTTCAGCAATCATCTGTTCAGTAAAAAATATAAAAATAATCGTAATTAAATATTTATGGTTGCTAGCTTTCATTGATAATTTCTTGAATTAGCGATTTATAATCTAGTCCAGCACTTTTTGCAGATGCTGGAAATAAACTATGGGAAGTCATGCCCGGAACTGTGTTGATTTCAAGTACATAAAACTCACCCTCAAAATCTTGCAACAGATCAATCCGAGCCCAACCTTTACACCCCATCACATTAAAGGTATTAATACATATGGATTCTAAGATTTCTTGCTCTTCAGGAGAGTAATTAATTTGAAGGAGCTGAGTATCGTCCTTTTCATATTTAGCTTTATAGTTATAGAAAGATTCGCTAGTAATGATTTCAACAGCTGGCAAGCATCTTCCATTCAATACCGGCACTGTCAGCTCTTTGTGCTCAATACATTCTTCAAATATGAAAGGTCTGTTGTTATTTGAACAATTTTGAATTGCCTCACTGAGATCAGACTCATTTGTAATTTTGAATACATCAATGCTAGATCCCTCTTCTTCAGGCTTAAGAAATAAAGGATTACTAAGGTTAAAAACATTAAATTTATCAGATTCAAGATTGCAAGATTCTTGTGAAAGTTCGCCAATAGATATCCACTGAGGTGTTGAAATATTGTTGAGGTTTAAAATTTCTTTGCACCTCGCTTTATTCCAGGTTCTGGAGCATGCAATTGCATCGCTACCTGAGTATAGGATGCTCTTATCTGATAATATTTTCTGCAATTCACCGGACTCTCCATCCTCTCCATGCAAGGCAATAAAAAGATAGTCATGATTTTCCATAACCGCATTTGTAAATTCTTTGGGATAGTCAATTAAGCTTGCTTCATACCCAAGATCAAGAATGGCAGCATAAATATTTTTACCACTTTCTATGGATACATCTCTCTCCGCAGACATACCTCCATACAAAACTGCTATTTTTTTAATGCCCACTTCTCTTTAATTGAATTGTTTAACTGTGAAATTGTCCCTGCACCTTGCGTGACAAGAATATCAAATTCTTTGTAATTTTTTGCAATCCACTCTATTGCATGATCATTGGATAAATTAATGGCATTTCCTTTTTGCTGATTAATTTCATCCATCAATCTTGAAGATGAGATACCACGCATTGGTTTCTCGCTTGCAGGATATATGTCTAAAAGTACTAATTGATCAACTTTTAATAGCACTTTAATAAAATCTTTCAAAAGCTGCTTTGTTCTTGAGTATCGATGCGGCTCAAAGATCATAAGAATACGTTTTTTAGGAAATTTTTCTTTGATTGCTTTGATGGTAACTAAAATTTCTGTTGGGTGATGCCCATAGTCATCAATCAAAATTTTAGGCTGATTGCTTATTGAAATTTTTCCTGTCTCAAATCTTCGCCCTACTCCCTTAAAATTTTTTAAGCCTTTCTTGATATCTGAAATAGAAATCTTTTCCTCTAGAGCAACACAGATAGCTGCACAAAGATTATAAATATTATGCTTTCCACTAAGAGGCGTAGAAAATGAATAAAGCTTTTTGGTGTTGGTATCTAACAATTGAAAGTTTTGAACTCCCTTCAATAATTCAACATTGATAATTTGAAATTGATTTCTTAAAGAAAACCCAAAGGTAATTTTTTTTCGATGAATATGTTTTGCTATCTTAGAAACATTACTATCATCTAAGGTGATAATTAAATGCCCATAAAATGGTAAGTTTTCTGCAAAACTAACAAAAGCTTGATTTAACTTATCTTGATTTGAGTCATAAAAAGCAAGATGATCGTTATCAATGTTAGTAATAACAGCAATCTCAGGTTGAAGATGCAAAAAAGAGCCATCACTCTCGTCTGCTTCTACAATCATGTAACTCCCATCTCCAAGATTAGAGCTTCGCCCAACGCTTAATACTTGTCCGCCTACAACATAGGTTGGACTCAAGTCTGCTGCATTAAAAACACTTGCAATGATGCTCGTAGTTGAGGTCTTACCATGACTTCCTGCAACCGCAATGCTCCGGTAAGGCTTCATTAATGTGCCCAACATTTCAGCGCGCGGGATAATAGTAATGTCTAATTTTTTAGCAAATACAAGCTCCGGATTTCTTTTGGCAATAGCAGAGGAAGCTACAACAAGATCAGCATTCTTGATGAGATTTGGCTCATGTCCAATCTGTACTTTAGAGCCTAATTTTTTTAATTCCTCTACCTCAGGTGTGATAACTAAATCAGAGCCTGTGATCTTAAATCCTCTCTTTTGGAGTATTGTTGCCAAACCAATCATTCCTGATCCGCCAATGCCAATCATATGAATTTGCTTAAATTGCTGGAAACCCAATGACTTCATTTTAACTATTTATTGATTTGTAAAATTGAACTTAACATCCTTTCAGCTGCTTGGAAATGATCAATTGAATTTGTATTATTCTGCCAGCCAAGATACATTTTTTTTTCAATAATATTGATTAATTTTTCTTGCAAGGCTTGAGGCGATGCTGATTCCTCGAATATTAGTCCCATATTGAGTTTTTTAATCTGCTTGGCATTTTCAAGCTGATGGTTATCTATAGCAGAAGGAAGAGGAATCATAATGCAACCTCGACTTAGGCTGGTAACTTCTGCCAAAGTCAAAGCTCCTGCTCGGCAAATAACAAAATCAGACCATAAAATATTCTCTAAGGGTGTTTCATAGAATTCTTGAATCTCACTAGAAGTTCTTCCAGTATATAAACTTTCAACTCCATCTAATTTATTCAGACCTGATTGATGCTTGATTATTATTGGAATATTTAATGAGCTTAAGGCAATGGGAATATTCTTGTTAATAAATTCTGAACCTAAACTTCCGCCAGTGACATAAATCTTTAACTCATCAGATTTAGGGGGCACCATATCCTGATGTTTGTTAATTCTCTTGATTGGATTTCCAACTAGCTGAGTATTCTTTTTAGACGCCATAGCTAATGGAGTACCTAAAAATATTATCTTAGCAAATGGTGCAAGTAATTTATTAGAAGTTCCCATAACAGCATTTTGCTCATGAAGAATTAGCTGCTTGCGACAGAGAATAGCTGCAATTCCTACTGGCAATGAAATATATCCACCAAAACAAACTACGAAATTTATTTTATTTTGAAATAAAAAGATAATTGACTTTCCAGTCGAAGCTATTAAGCCAAAAATTGATATGCATTTATTCAAAATACCTTTTCCCCTAAAACCCCTCATAGGTATGGTCAGAAATTGGATTTTTTTTTCTGGAACTTTACGGCTCTCCAATCCAGTTTTTGTGCCCACCCAAATTACTTCATGATTATTTTTAATGCACTCTGCAGAAAATTCAAGGGCTGGAAAAACATGCCCCCCAGTCCCAGCTGCTGAAATTAAAAATCTCATTATTTAATCGACCTATTGTCGTGATTTATTCGAAGCACCATACCTATCATAAACATAAATAAAATTAAGCTTGTTCCGCCGTAACTGATGAAGGGTAAGGTAAGACCTTTCGTGGGCAAAATTCCTAAATTCACTCCAATATTAAATAAGGCTTGAACAGCAATCAATACGCCAGCACCAAATGCAATTAGTCCCTCAAATAATCTTCCTAGCTCTATTGCTTTGATTGCTGTCCTAAAAATACCAATGATTAAAGCTGCATACAGGGCAAGTAAAACTAAACTACCTGTCACACCAAACTCTTCTACAAGTACAGCAAAAATAAAGTCTGTATGTGGCTCAGGAAGATACAAATTTTTTTGTATTCCATTTCCCAAACCTACTCCAAACCATTCTCCTCGACCAATACCAAGCAGAGCATTACCAAGTTGCCAGCCAGCTTTATCAAAATATGCAAATGGGTCAGTAAAAGATATTAATCTTGCGTATCTGTAAGCCGAAAAAAATACTGCTGATGCGGCTAATCCGATCATCAAAGATGCCAGTAAAAGAAATTGAACAAAAGATATCCCTGCAAAAAATAATATAGCAATAACAAGCATTCCAATTACTAAAGTAGAGCCTAAGTCTGGTTGATTCATTATCAATAAACCAAATCCACCCAGAACAATCAAGGGACGAAAAAACCCTAAAGTTGTATTAATCTCACTTAATCTTCTTACGCAATATCCTGAAATATATATTAATAATGCCAATTTACTTACTTCAGATGGTTGGATATTGATTGGGCCAAGTCTTATCCATCTCGTACTTCCATTCACCTCAGTTCCAATGCCTGGAAGTAACAAGGCCAGCAATAACAAGAAAGAGGCCAACAGAAAAAACCAATCATAGTTATAAAATAATTTAGAAGGAATGCTAATAGCAATAACGGTAGTGATCATACCTAAGCAAAGAAAAATGATATGTTTTTCTGCAAATTGAAATGGATTGCCATACATTTTTTCTGCGACATAAACACTTGAGGACGTTACCATGACCAAGCCAATAAATAGAAGACAGATAAATGGGAGGATAATAAAAATATTTTCTTTATCAATCATTTAATATCTCTTGAGCTAAAATTAAAAAATGCTCTCCTCTCTCTTCAAAATTTTTATAATCTCTGCCGCTAGGATTACCTGGTGAAAATAAAATTTCTACATTGCCTGAAAAGCTACGATTGATGTGCTTCAAGGTATCTTCTAAAGATTGAAAAATACACTTATTGCGATGAATTATCTTGCTGCTTAAGTGATCTGCATGCTTTCCACAAATATAAAGATATTGAGGCTTGGAAAGCAATAAAGAATCGTATCTCTCTTTGTCCGGGTCTCCCATAAGTATTAGATGCAGGCAAGAGTCGTCAGATACATTACTTAGAGCATATTTTAACGAATCTGTATTGGTCGATTTGGAATCATTAGTAATGATTGCTCGATTATTAAGTATTATCTTTTCTAGTCGATGAGGTAAATTTATTAAATCTTGGGGTTGCAGGTTCCCCTGGTACTTTTTTCCTGTAATTATTTTAAATATTTCAAAGGGACTATTTTCAGCGGTTGATTTATTTGCTTCTAAAATTCTATTTTTAGCATTTATATAATTATCAAAACTACCATGATGGTCAATATGATCAGGGGTAATATTTAACAGAATACCAAAATCAAGCAAATTATCTTTCATTTTTTCAAGCTGAAAACTGGACAGCTCAATGATTGAATATTTTTTTTTAGAATTAATACTATCAAGCAGCGGTCTGCCAAAATTCCCTAATATTTCAGCATTATCTAGCAATTGACTTAAATGCATGCAGCATGTACTTTTGCCATTTGTTCCTGTAATCCCTATTTTAATAGAGCTATCTTCTTCAAAAAATATATCTAAATCAGTTTTAAAATTAACTGTTTTAAATTCTTTATTCGGATAGAGCTCAAGAATATTGATACCTGGGCTTACATAAACCATCTCATAGGATTGTAATTTCTCTTTGTTAGGAAGTTTGCTGAATGCATTAGGGTGATCAACATGCTTAACATCGTAAATATCAAATTTAATTCCATTCTTCGTCAAGTATCGTTCAAATGATTGGCCTGTAATGCCATAGCCAAATATTAAAGATGTCATTTAATTTTTTTATCTTAGCTTTAGTGTTGCTAAAGCAAAAAGAACAAGTACGAAAGTAATAATCCAAAAACGAACGATTACTTTTGGTTCTGCCCAGCCTTTCAGCTCAAAATGATGATGAATGGGTGCCATTAAAAACACTCTCTTACCTCGAATTTTATACGAGCCTACTTGAATGATGACGCTGAGTGTTTCCATCACAAATACTCCTGCCATAATTGCAAAAACTATTTCATGTCTTACTAAAACAGCTAGTGTTCCAAGAATACCTCCAAGCGTCAGTGATCCTAGATCACCCATAAAGATTTGAGCAGGATAAGTGTTATACCAAAGAAAGCCAATTCCGGCTCCTATTAAAACTCCACAAAATACAATTAACTCACCTGTTAAAGGATGAAACGGAATAAATAAATAATTTGCAATGATCTGATTGCCCATTGCATAAGCAATCAGGCCAAGGCCAGCAGCTATTAATACAGATGGCAGGATAGCTAAGCCGTCTAAGCCATCTGTTAAATTCACTGCATTAGATGAACCCATAATCACAAATACACTAATACACAAGAAAGTAAGTGGAGAAATAATAAAAATAAACTCTTTATTAAAAGGAAAGATAAAAAATTGATTATTTCCCTCTGGGGATACTTGAAGCATAAATAGCATTGCAATTAGAGAAAATATAAATTGTAAGCAAAGTTTATATCTTCCATTTAGTCCCTCAGAGCTCTTGTGCCTAATTTTTAACCAATCATCCGCCAAACCAATGCTGGAAAAAGAAAGAGTTATAAAGATGAGTATCCAGATATATAAATTTTTTAAATCTGCCCAAAGCAAGGTAGAAATTAATAGTGAAAAAATAATGATTAATCCACCCATAGTAGGCGTACCAGCTTTTGCAAGATGGGACTGGGGACCATCATCTCGGATAGATTGAGAAAATTGCATTTTAGTTAGCAGGTTAATAATTAATGGGCCTAGCAATATAGATAAAAGCAATGCGGTTAATGTTCCACCAATAGTCCTAACGGTAAGATAACGCAGAACATCAAATCCAGAGTCATAAGCCATTAACCATGTTCCTATGAGTTCAATCATCTATGTCTCCCCCTATATTGATAAATTGTTCCATCCGCATACTTCTTGAGCCCTTTAATAAAACATAGTCTTTCTTAGAAACTTCTGATTTTAAAAATTCCATTAAGGCTATTTTTGAGTTGAAAAATATGCCAGAAGAACCAAAACTATCAACAGAATATTTAGCAAGGTCACCAAAACCTAAGAACAAGTCTAATTTTTTGATTTTCGCATACTCTCCAATCTCCTTGTGAAATTTCTTTTTGTACCTACCAAGTTCTTTCATATCTCCTAGTATCATAATTTTCCTTCCCCTCATTTGATGCAGCACATCTATTGCAGCTTTTACAGAATCAGGGTTAGCGTTGTAGGAATCATTAATAAGATTTGATTGGTTTATCCATGGTTGAAACTCAAGTCTTTGAGAGTCATTTTTAAAGTTTTTTAATGACTTAAGAAAAAAATTCATATCTCCATTTAATTGATACACACTAGAACATGCAGCAAGAATATTTAAGATATTGTGATTTCCCATAAGAGGAGTGCTCACTCGGATTTCATTGTTAAAATATTGAGATTGAATGGAAAAAGATGTTCCTGCTTGAGAAGACTCAATATTGCTAGAGAAAAATTCAGCCGAATCATCTAAACCAAATGTTATAAAAGTAATATCTTTCCTTAACGTTCTCCAATAGTTTAAATGCGGACCATTTGGCACTATGGCAGTACCATTTTTTTTAATGTTATGGATTAATTCTGACTTTACCTCTAAGACACCTTTTAATGAATTTAAGCCCAATAAATGAGAGTGACCAATATGCGTAATAATGCCTATGTCTGGTTGAATGATTTTTGATAAAAAGTGGATATCTCCCTTTTTTGCTGCTCCCATTTCAAAGACTGCTGCCTCATTTGTTGAATCAAGCATCAAAGCGCATAAAGGCAACCCTATTTCGTTATTGAAATTTTTAAACGTTGAAAAACTATTTTTAATTCCTGTGCTAAGAATATTTTTGGTAGTTGTTTTGCCATTACTGCCAGTGATACCAATCACAGGTCCTGTAAAATTTTTTAAAGCAACTTGACCTAACTGAGCTAATGCTTTTTCTGGGTTTGAGACGTAGAGAGTATTGTCTTTAAGCTTATTGGCACTCATACCTTTCTTAGCTTTAATAATCGCAAGTACCGCCCCATTTGAAAACGCGTCATCGCAGAAGTTACTCCCATCTTCGTTGGAGCCAGTAAGCCCTATAAAGACCGAATTCTGTTTTATCTTTCTAGAATCAATGCAGAAATCTGTAATCGGAGATCTGTGTTTACCTGCTACTCCCAAGGCAAGTAATATGTCGCTAGTATTTTTAATAAATTTCATTTTATATGCTACTTATGACACATTCTCGGTCATTAAATGGAATTTTATTTCCACCCTCTTCCATTATTCTTTCGTGCCCCTTACCTAATATTACCAAGATATTTTGATTAGTGAGAGATGCAAGGCCTTGCATGATTGCATCTTGTCTAGACTGTGTAATGGTTAAATTTTTAAACTTACTTGTACCAGTAGCATCCTCAGCTATACGCTGGAATGTCTCTCCTCGATTATTATCAGAGGTAAAAATTATTTTTTTTGCATAATTTTCTGCTACCTCCATCATCTTGGGGCGCTTTTCTTTATCCCTTTCACCTCCACAACCAAAGATAAGCAAGATATCGGCATAAGATTCTGACAATGAAGATAATATATTTTCCATAGCATCTGGATCATGAGCAAAATCAATAAACACATCGCCTCTGTCCAACTTTAGAAACTCACTTCGTCCTGGGGGCAATCTTATATCTGAATATTCTATTCCCTCGAGCTCATCACTTGAAATTGAATTAGAAATTAGAGCTACAGCGCATGCAAAATTATCAAGATTGAATTGAGGGAACAATGAAATCTTAATAGAGAAACTGGCAGTAGGAAATTGAAATGCAATTGCAGGCGAACCGTCATCAGCAACTCTTGTTTTAAAATAAAGAGGTGCTGATGGATCTTGAGCACTAATAAATTGAATGCTTTCTTTGTGCTCTGAGGAGTTTAGACTAGACTCCACTAAAAAAGAATCTATGAAAGCTATCGGGGTGCTTGCTGAGTGAAGATTAAATATTGAGAGTTTAGCTTTAATGTATCGCTCATGAGATCGGTGATAGTCTAAATGATCTGATTTAATATTTAAAAGCATAGTTTGTTGAAAAGGCAATGAGAGCAGGCGCTCTTGATCTAGTGCGTGTGAGGAGACTTCTAAAAAAATGAATGTTTCCTCATTTAATGGGATGCTATCCAAAAGCTCAAATAGCTCAAATATGCCTGGGGTTGTATTGCCTTTAGTGGAAATTAATTCGTCATTTAAGATTGCTCCAAGAGTTCCAATATAACAGGAGGGTTTTTTAAGTTTTCTTATAATTTGATGGGCCATAAAAGCAGTAGATGTTTTGCCATTAGTTCCTGTCACTCCGTGAACTAAGAAGTTATCTTCTTCTAGACCATAAAAGTTAAATAAAAATTTTATTAGTAAACTTTCAAGATTCTTGCTATAGATGAATGGAATCTTTACTCTATTCGGCTTGGACTGATCACTAAGAATGCACAAAGCGCCATTTGAAATAGCATCGTCTATAAATTTTATGCCGTGAGAATTTATACCAGCTCTAGCAACGAATAAATATCCATTTTTTACGTCTCTTGAGTCATCAGTAATGCCAAGAATATCTTGCTCAATATTGCAAGCAAAATTAAAATAGGAAGCTACGCTTGATATGCTATTCATCAAGATAATTTAAAACATCTTTTGAAATAGCTGCAAATAAAGGAGCTGCAACCATGCCCCCAGAATAATTATTCAATCCAGGTTCCTCCACACTAACAAAGATAGTAAGTCGCTTCGAGCTCAGAGGAGCAATGCCTGCAAAAGAAGAAATATACTTACTTTTATCATAGCCGCCGCTCGCACTAGATTTGTGCGATGTTCCAGTCTTTCCAGCAACTGAGTGATCGGTAATTGAAGCTAATTTACCAGTACCATCTTTGACCACAGACTCTAAGGCAAGTAATACTTGCGATGCTGTTTTGGTTGATATAACTCTCTGCTGATAAACTTCCTCATTATTTTGAAAGATTTTAAAATCTTTTAGGTAGCCCTCGTTTGCAAATACTGAATAGGCTTGAGCTATCTGAAGGGCAGAAGCAGTCATGCTGTAGCCAAAGCCTAAACTTGCAATTTCATGATCAGAGATATTTGGTCTAGTGTTAATAGTGCCATAGGCTAAACCAGGGAAAAGTAAATTAGGCGGTTTAGATAAACCAAATGCTTTATAGCTAGAAGTTAGACCATCTACTCCAATCATAAGGGCAAGTTTTGAGGCACCAACTTGACTAGACTTCTGAATAATTTCCTTAAAACTTAATTCTCCATAATTTCTTGGATCCGAAATTTTTCTATTATTGAGGCTGATAAAACCTGGACTGGTATCTATCATCTGATCAAGGGTAATAAGGCCCAAATCAATTCCTTTGGCCAGAACCAATGGTTTAATAATTGATCCTGGTTCAAAAGCATCAACCAGCACCCTATTTCTTTGAATAATTCTAGATCGACTGTTTGGATTGTAAGAAGGATAGCTAGCTATTGCTAAGATTTCACCAGAATGATTATCTAAAACTATTGCACTGCCTCCTTTAGCGTTATTAGCAATGACAAATCTTGAAAGATGCTTGAAAGTATAAAATTGAATTCTGCTATCAATAGTTAAGTTAAAGTTTTTTCCAGGTGAAACTGGACTAACTTCTTTAGGTTTTCTGCTAGCATTTCTTGTTACTATTTCCATTCCGGGAATGCCAGATAATCTATCATCTAATATATTTTCTAGGCCTTCCAAGCCTTTACCATCCTTTCCTGAAAAACCAATGAATGGTGATGCTTGTTCTCCAAGAGGATAATAGCGCTTCTGAAATGATTCTATTTCTACCCCATTAAGACGCAAGGCTTTAATTCTCTCGTATTGAGAAAAATCTAAGTTAGGAAATAATAATGATTTTCTCTTTAGCTCATCTATCTCGTTAAATAATTTATTGATTGTAAGAATTTTTTTAATTGCTAAATACTCTTCCTTGGAAAAATTGCGGAGGGCAAAAAGATTATATTGCACTACAGATACTGCTAATGGAAAATTATTCCGATCATAGATTCCACCTCGTAATGCAGGAATAACCCTCGAAGTGTGAAGCATTCTCTCGCCCTTAGATCCTAGGAAATCTCTGTCATTAAATTGTATAGCAAAAATTCTAAACAATACGATGCAGAAAATGATGGTCAAAGTTGCATAGATTGTTAATGCGCGCCAGCTTAGGCCTAGATTATTTTTCATAATGAATTATCTTAATATTAATAACCTCTTCCATCTTCAAGATTTCTTTTGCATGACGCTCTACTTTTGCTGGTGAATTCAAATGATAGTGCTCAGTTTGAAGTTGAACGCTAATTTGCTTGAACTTATTCTGAGAAAGCTTGAGATAAGCTCGATTTTCAAACTCTTGGGCTATTTGCCATCTCACTTTTACAGTTTCTAAGCAGACGCATAGAAAAATAAACAATAAAAAAAATAAACAATAAACTCTTATCGAGAATTTCATAGTTTTGAATAAACTCTCATAACGGCACTTCTAGATCTAGGATTTCGTTTAATTTCTTCAGCAGAAGGTTTAATTTTCTTTTTAATGCAATGAAAGCTCTCTTTGACAACATTATTAATAGGAATATCCTTTGGAAGAGACTGAATATCTGGTTTAAAAAAGTTCTTCACTATTCTGTCTTCAAGCGAGTGAAAAGAAATGATCGCGATGACTCCTTTTTCATTTAGTAAGTGAGATAGTTTGCCCAGAGCAATTTCTAAATGCTCTAATTCATTATTTACATGTATCCTAATTGCTTGAAAAGTTTTGGTTGCTGGATGTTTTTTGCCTGTTCTTTTTAAAACACCCTCAATGATTTTAACAAGGTCTGAGGTGCTACTAATTAAAGTATGATTGCGAAATTCAACTATGGCTTTTGCAATTCTTCTAGAGGCTTTTTCTTCTCCATATTTATATATAACATCACTAATTTCTTGTTCAGTTGACTTATTTAAAAAACTTGCGGCACTAAAACCTTGGGAAGTATCCATGCGCATATCCAATGGTCCCTCTCCCTGAAAACTAAACCCTCTAGAGTGATCATCAAGATGCGTTGAGCATGTTCCTAAGTCTAAAAGAATTCCGTGAAATTTTTTCTCTGAAAATAGACTATCTATTTGAGAATAATTTGCATGATAAATATTAAATCTATTATCTAAAATGTTATCTTGCCCATAAGAAACTGCTTCAAGATCTCTATCTACCGCATAAAGTTGTCCTGATGGAGATAGTCTGTTTAAGATTTCCTGGGAATGGCTGCCTCTTCCAAATGTGAGATCTAAATAAGTGCCAGATAAATCATTCAGTAAAAAATCTAATGATTCTTCCAGCAGAACTGGAACATGTAACATTGATTAATCTACTTGCTTTCTCATGAAGGTCGGCACATCAAGGAAATCAATTTCCTCTGCAGACGATGTGCCACCTGACTCTACTTGTCTAATTGAATTAGCGTTTAAACCTACTGGATTAAGTTGGACTGTAGCCTTTTTGGTATTATCAATAGCTAATGTGGCTCCTCGTTGATTTATGCCAGTAGCAACTATTGTGACTAAAAGTTCATCTTCATCCATTGTGTCGTCTTCCACAACTCCCCAAATAATGGTTGCATCTTGTGCTGTAAACTCTTTAATAACTGAATCAACTTCAGCATTATCAGATAATCTGACCCCATTAGCTGAAATGTTTACCAAAATACCTCTCGCATCTTTTAGCTCCACATCTTCGAGCAACTCTGAGCTCACTGCTTGCTGAGCTGCTTCTATGCCTCTTCCATCTTCCGCATTAGAGCTCCCAGTACCCATCATCGCAATACCTTTTTCTGACATCACAGTCTTCACATCAGCAAAATCAACATTAACATAGCCAGGTTTCATAATAATGTCTGAAATACCCTGAACTGCTCCCTTCAAAATATCATCAGCTTTAGCAAAAGCTTCTTGCATCGTAGTTCTGGCGCCCAATATTTCCATTAGTTTTTCATTTGGTATTGTGATCAAGCTATCAACTTCTTCCACCAACTCAGAAATGCCGCCTTCAGCAGCCTTTTGCCTTTCCTTTCCTTCAAAGCTAAAAGGTTTGGTTACAACTGCAACTGTTAAAGCTCCAAGTTCTTTTGCAATTTGAGCAATAACAGGCGCTGCGCCTGTCCCTGTTCCACCACCCATGCCAGCAGTAATAAAGATCATGTCGGCCCCATCAAGCATCTCTGTAATTGCATCTCTATCTCTTTCTGCTGCTTGTTTTCCAACTTCAGGGTTAGCGCCTGCTCCTAAACCCTTAGTGAGGTTGTCGCCTAGTTTTAAAATAGTTGCTCCTTTAGCTTTGTCTAATGCCTGGGCGTCTGTATTGGCACAAATAAAATCTGGTCCTTGTATATCATGCTCCATCATATGAATCACAGCATTTCCTCCAGCTCCGCCTACACCAATTACTTTGATTTTTGCTCTGCTGCCTGTTTCTTCAATTATTTCCCAGTTCATTTCATACCCCTTATTTAAAAAGTCATTGTTTTTATGCTTTCTGGTAATACAACTTCAAGTATCTCTGTAGATAGAGATCCACCAGTTTGTCTCATTTCCCAGTTTTGATCGTTCCAGATTTCAAACTTATTGCCCATGCCAACTAAAGCAACTTTATTGGATGCATCAATATCTGCATATTCTCTGAGCTCGCTTGGAAGTAAAATTAACATTCTGCCAGAAGGATCAAATTCACTAACACTGGCATTACCTAGAATTGTCCACTGTAGATTTCGTACTATTGGATCTAGACCTTGAAGAGATTGAAGCTCATTAGAGATCTGGGTCCATGATGAACCCGGATAAATCTTTAATGCAGGGTATTGAGGGTCTCTAGTAACAACAATTTGTGTTTCTTGATTAGCTTGAAGATGATCGCGATATTTTGCGGGTATTGCTAAGCGACCCTTGGCATCTATCGAAATTGTTGTAAATCCAAACATATTACTTAATTTAATATTAGTAACACACTTTATACAACATTTTTCACACTTTTACACACTTTTTTATAAAAAAAATGAGTGAGTTGATCTGTAAGCCGGATTCTGTCTTAAATGGTCATCTATCTAGGCAATATGTCACCATATTGCTCAAGCAACCTACCCGGATCCTAGACGAGCAGCCTAAATGGATCCCTATTTGGTTTTGCTTCAAAGTGGGGTTTACATTGCCAAGATTGTTACCAATCCCGCGGTAGGCTCTTACCCCACCGTTTCACCCTTACCAATTTCTTGGCGGTATTCTTTCTGCTGCACTTGCCGTAGGCTCACGCCTCCCAGGAGTTACCTGGCACCTTACTCTATGAAGTCCGGACTTTCCTCTAGCCAAAAGCTAGCGACCACCCGATCAACTCATGGGCATTCTAATGCCTTTATGAAGAATTAGAAATGTTTAGTAGAAACTTATAAATTTCTTGTTTTGAATGGTTGCTAATTTTTGCAATTAATTTTGATGCATCTGATGGAGACATATACTCAAGAAATGGTTTGCAAAATTCTTCATCTAGCTCACTTGGACTCTGGGATTTTAAAGAAGATTGAATGACTAGGACGAATTCTCCTAATAGAGTGATTTCTCCATTTAATAATTGAGCATAGATTTTACTAAGAGAGCCCCGATAGATAGACTCATACTCCTTAGTCATCTCTCTACAAATAGATACCTGGGTATTACTATCAAGAGTCTCTAAAAATATCTCTAAGGTTTTCGATAATCGTTTTGCAGATTCAAAAAATACATATGGGATACCGCTTCGCTTAATCTCAATGGCAACTCTTTTTCTTGCAATCGCAGGCTTGGGCAAAAAGCCATAAAAAGTAAACTGATGAGAGGATATACCTGATAATAGAACGGCATTAATTACTGATGAAGGCCCAGGCAAGACTGTAAAATCTAAATTAAGCTCAATACACTTTTGAATTAATGGATATCCTGGATCTGAAATAAGTGGTGCTCCAGCATCAGAAATTAGGGCCACATCGAAGCCTTTGGATAAGGTTGAGATAATATTTGTAATTTGCTTCAACTCATTATGCTCATGAAATGGAATAGATTTTTTAGATATCTCAAAATGTTGAAATAATTTAGCAGCAACTCTCGTATCTTCTGCATAAATAGAGTCTACTTCTTTCAAAGTATTGATTGACCTCAAAGATAAATCATTTAAATTACCAATGGGTGTGCAAATTAGATAAAGCATAATATTTAAAATATGAAATCAAGAAAAAATAGTGTTAGTACATTAATAATGGCTATTGTTATCTTAGCATCATGCACATCAACAACAATTAATAACTCAAATGAAGCTTTGATTTCAGGCAAGGGAGCTCAAAATATTAATATTTATCAATATTTTAGTTATCAAAATTTTGATTCAATATCTATACAAAAACTAGAGCAATATATGCTCACGGCAAATCAAAAAAAAAATGATCTGAGAGAGTTAAAAAAACTGCACGGTAATTTAAAAAAAATTTCCTCACAAGACAGCTACAGTATCAACATACCTAATTCAAGTATTTTTTCTTTGGAGCTAATGGAATTAGCTTATAAACTAGAGTTGCCTATAACAATTAAATGGGTTGAATCTAATTCACAAGATATCCCCTTAGACCTTCTAGCAAAAATACCATCAGGTTTTTGCTCTAGCATTTATGAAGATGCTATAGATGCTATTACAAAGGAAATAAATGACTCAACAGTAATTATCTATATGAAGCCCTATATTCATTTCCAAAAATTATTAGTTGAGCAATTTCCTGAGGTTAAAAGTATTTTATTTAACAAAGGGAATGCTCAAAACTTTGCCTCAAATATTTTAGGAATAGGTGAAAGTCAGAAGAGATTTAAAAAAATTTCAAGCTTAAATCCTAATCAAACACTAGAGTTTGAAGCAAGACCCAGAGATGACATCCGTAATATCTTACTTCTTCTTCAACCAAGTGAATATAGATCTGTGTTGCCTGCTTTTCGATATCATGGGGGAGAAAAATTTAAGTATATTAATTTTATTTCCGTACTAGAAAATTTAAATCATGTTAATCAATTAATGGATTTTGAGAATTCTTTAGTTCCGATTTCGCCCTATCTAACAGAAAAGATTAAAGATAAAGAGAGTTTTTCTTTAGATCAGCTTATGCAGAGATCTATGATTAATGATTGGCTTTTAGTAGAAATAATCAAACAAGCAGGAGTCCAATCTGCAACAATCTCAGGCATGACTGGGGACTTAGACTTTCAAAAAAATAGCTGCACAAAAAGAAATATCCCAATGCAGTTGATTACCTCAAAGTGGATAACTTCTTAAGATCTAAGATCTCTCTCTATCATAGAAAGACTATCCTGAAAACTAGGACGAGCAAATATCTTGGCTTGATAATCCAATAAAGGTTTTAAATGTCTGTTTAGAGGTAGATTAATTCCAAGCGAAGGAAGTCTCCAAAGAATCGGCGCTAAATAACAATCGATAATTGAGAAGTCCTCGCTCATGAAAAAATTAAATTCCTTGAAGGTTGGCGCTACAGTGCTAATCTCATTAAGTAGTTCTTCTCTCATAATTAGCAGTTCTTTTTCTGAAAGCTCTTTTGAAGTCAATTCATCAATGAGTGGGCACCATTCCTTATCTATTCGAAGCATAAGCGATCTGCTGTTAGCCCTGGAAACTGGATACACAGGAAGTAATGGTGGATGAGGAAATCTTTCATCAAGATACTCAAGCATGACTCCAGTGTTATAAAGACCAAGGTCACGATCAGATAAAATTGGAAGACAGTGGTAAGGATTAAGTGCAAGAACTTCATCTGGAGCTTCTTCATTAGAAGTCTCTCTAACGTCACAGGCAATGTCTTTTTCTGCTAATACTATTCTTACTCGATGGCTATAGTGATCGTCTTTTTCAGAATATAAAATCATGATTCCTCTGGGTTATTTATTAAAATTTTAGTGATAATCTTTTTGATATTCTTTAAAAAGAAGATAAGCAAATGAAGTAAAAATTATAAAAAAGAGGATAACATACCAGCCTATTCTCTCTCTATCTGCTCGACTTGGCTCTCCAACATAAGTCATAAAATTTACAAGATTATATATCACTTCATCAAACTCTGCTGACGATAACGTTCCGCTGCCTGAAATTGTTTTGAGATATCCGCACTTTTCTTCAGTTATATTATTGCCAGATGAATCTCTCTTCACTCCACCATTAGAGGCAATAATAGGAACTTGTTTGCAAGATAGTATTTGCTGTCCTTGCATAGACGCCAACACATTTGGCATAGCAGCACCAGGATAAACCAGATTATTAACTCCATATGGCTTTGATGAGTCCTCATAGAAAGTTTTAAGATAGGTATACACCCAATCAGAACCATGAAGCCTTGTAACAAGAGTCAGATCAGGCGGAGAAATTCCAAACCATGTCTCAGCTAATTCTTTTTTCATAGAGCCATTCATCGTGTCGCCAAGTTTAACTGTTTGGCCATAGACCAAGTTCGATGCAAAAATTTCTTCAGGTATCTCTAAATCTTTTGCAATTCTATTCCAGCGAGAATATTTTAGTGAATGGCAGCCATAACAGTTATTCATAAATGTGACTGCACCAAGTTGAAGTGACTCAAGATTATTTAATTGAGGTGAAAATTCATCGCACTCTCCATAGTCGCCACATGGGGCAGATTCAGCTGAAGTTACTCCAAGAGAGAACAGGAAAAAAAAGCTGAAAATAATTAATTTCATAATCTTTCTGGTACGGGTCTAGATTTTTCGATCGAGGTGTAAATTGGCATTAAGAGAAAAAATGCAAAATAAATCGCAGTACCAATTTGACTAAGAGTAGTTCTCAACTCAGTAACAGGCATAGTTCCAAGCCAAGCTAGCATCAACCAACTAAAAACAAAAATAGTCATAGCAATTTTGCTTAAATTACCTTTGTACCTTATAGAAGCAGCTTTACTTCGATCAAGCCAAGGTACAACAAAAAGTATTGCTATGGCTGCACCCATCACTATTAGTCCTCCCAACTTATCTGGGATCGCTCTTAGCATGGCGTAATAAGGAGAGTAGTACCAAACTGGGGCAATATGATCCGGTGTACTAAGTGGGTTTGCTTCTTCAAAATTAGCAAGCTCCAACATGTAACCCCCGCCTTCTGGAAAGAAGAACATGATAATTGAGAAAACTATTCCAAAAATCCCTATTGCTACCAAAGCATTTAAAATTTTATATGGAAAAAATGGAACACTATCTAAAGGGACACCATCTTCATCTACATATTTTTCAATATCAACGCCCTCTGGGTTTCCAGCGCCTACTTCATGCAAAGCAACCAAATGCATAAAAACAAGAGCTATGAGAATTAGAGGCAATGCAACAACGTGCAAAGCGAAGAAGCGAGAAATTGTAGCGCCAGAAATATAATAATCGCCTCTAACCCATAATTCTAAAGATTCACCGATATAAGGAATTGCGCCAAAAAGAGAAATAATTACTTGAGCGCCCCAATATGACATTTGGCCATAAGGTAAAACATATCCTAGAAAACCTTCAGCCATCATCACAAGGTAAATTGTCATCCCAAAAATCCATACTAGCTCTCGAGGCTTATGATAAGAACCATACATTAACCCTCGAAACATATGTAAATAGACTACTGCAAAAAACATTGATGCGCCTGTTGTATGCATATATCTAACGACCCAGCCATAATCAACATCTCGCATGATGTATTCTACCGATGCAAAGGCTCCCTCCTCCGTATTTTCATATCCAAACATCAGCCAAATACCCGAGACGATTTGAATAATTAACACTACTGAAGCCAAGGCGCCAAACATATACCAAAAATTAACTTTCTTTGGTACTGGATGCTTTGATAGATGGCGTTCGTATGTATTTTTTATAGGTAAACGGTCATTTACCCAGTTAAATATGCCTGAAGATTGATTTGACATTATGTAGTTCCCTTATCTTCCCCTATGGTTAAAATATTTCCTCTGAAATTGTGCGGTGGTACCTTTAGATTTGTCGGTGCGGGCACCCCTTTGAAAACTCTGCCCACTATATCAAACATAGAACCATGACAAGGACAAAAAAATCCTCCAATCCAAGTTTCATCCCAAGGCTGCGGCTCCATTTCGGGATAATATTTAGGCGAACAACCAAGATGAGTGCATACACCTGCAATTACTGTAAATTCATTTGAAGAAGACCTAGTGGGATTCATATCAC
>Ga0209816_1001238_pt1 | contig 19216 bp, 27 predicted proteins | sample CoawatmetaG01DNA_FD_187509 | JGI IMG/M metagenome (GOLD analysis project Ga0209816, IMG submission 187509) | Marine microbial communities from the West Antarctic Peninsula - Coastal water metaG017-DNA (SPAdes) (version 2) | ecosystem: Environmental > Aquatic > Marine > Coastal ... | reverse complement strand
ATTCTATATAGTTTTTCACCATCTATAATAAACTCATATTCTGAGTTTGGTTTAAACCCAATTAAATCCCCTTCGTCCACAGTACCATCACTGTATTTGACAATACCAACTAAAGGTTTTTCTTTATCTACACTGTATTTATCTGTAGATACAACTGGATTTACAAAGCAATACCCTTCTTGAGGCTTCCAAGTGCTATTTTGTTTGTATAAAAATATTTGATCACTTGTAATCAAGTAAGTATCTTTATCAAAATAACTTCTACTGTTTTTTTCAACACCTTTTACGTTGTGCCATCTTCTAAATACATTGTGATGAACTATAACTTTATCTCCAACCTGTATATTAGTATCACCAACTGTAGGTATTGCTTTCACTATAGCTTCTCTACTTACAAACTGATGGTTAAATATTTCAGTGTTAACTATTAGTTCTTTATCACCTACTTTTTTAGTATTATTGTATCTAGAATTTACAGGTGCTACAACAAAGTTGTAAACACTCTTCATTAGTATTGTAAATTGTATTCTATTGCAACAGCCATGTTTTTATTAAAGTCTTTCCAAGGCAATACATCTTTACCTTTTTTAATGTAAACACTAAACTTTTTGTCTTCCTCTATAATATCGCAAATGGTATGCCCACCGTAGACCTCTTGGCCTACGGCATAGTGCATAGCCTCGTTCTTATAGTCTTTACCTATACTAATCTTTCGTATCAGCTTCGACATCTTCTCTCACAGTTATTGTTCCATCCTGTATGTTTACATCTACTTTTCCATAAGCTTCTTCTAACTCACCCTGAAGTTTCATTAGATCAGTTCTCATTAGAGATAGATCGTGAAGCACTATATGTTTCTGTGTTTCAATTTGACCAACTCTAGTGGTTGCACCATTCATTGAGCTTACAATTTCTTGTAAAGATTTTAATTCGCCTTCTGTTACTTTTAATACTTCTTCTTTTTTAGCCATTTTATTTAATTTAAGTTAATTTAATTTATAGAGTAATTTCTAACGCCTCTATTTGCGTTTTTTGTTCAGCACTTAAAGCTGTTACAAATGCTGGTGCCGCCATCTTAAGACCTAAGTGTCTTTCGTTTCTTGCTAATGTGTCAGCGTCGTAGTTGTCTTCAGTTCTATCTGCTTCTGCAATAGCTCTCATAGCTACTACAATATCATAAGAGTGGAATGCAGGCACTACATCTGCCGCGTAATCGTGATCTACCATAATTGTTTATTTATTTATTGTTAATTTTGTTATTATTATAATTACTTGTTTTCTAGCCGTTTTACTACTATGATGTTGCAAACGGAGTAGCTACATCACCTGTATGAAGAATATTACCTTCTACAGCCCAAGTGTCAGCGGCTATATTTGTTATTGTAAATTTAGAACCAGCTATACCTGTTGTTGTTCCATTCATTGTAACAGCAGAAAAACTGTCACCAGCTTGAGCTGCAAAAGTAACTTGAGTATCACTAGTGTCTGTGTCTATCATATTTATAAAACCATGTAGTTTTTCACCAGTTGTATCTGTAAACACTACTTTGTGAGAATTAGAAGTTGCGGTAACATTAACAAAAAACTCATAAACAGCTCCTGTTTGAGCGCTACCAGCAGAATCTGGAAGTGTTATAACAGCACCATCAGCGTCGTTAAACACATACAAAGTATTACTTCTAACATCACCAGCTGCAATATTTCCAGTTACATAAACAACTTGTTTTCTTAAACTGTGAACAATTGCATTAGTAGTTGCAGCTGTACCAATTACTGTTTCATTATCAACACCTACAGAAGAAACCGCAGCGTCTTTACCTATTATAATGTTATTAGAACCAGTTGTTAGTGCGTCACCAGCGTTTTTACCAAGTATTGTGTTGTTATCACCTGTTGAAACAGCTAAACCAGCTTGTCTACCTAAAGCTGTGTTACTACCACCAGTATCTTGTACTTTTAGCGCGTCTCTACCAATAGCTACGTTATATGAACCGGTTGTTTCTCCACTTAAAGCCTCTTTACCCATAGCCGTGTTATCAATAGATGATGTTAGTGCGTCACCAGCTTGACCACCTATTAAAGTATGACCATGTCCCGACGTAATGTTACGCCCTGCTTGATACCCAATACCTATATTGTAAACAGAGTGAGAACCATTGGCTGGGTTTTGTACTTCTAATGTGGCCGCTCCAATAGCTACACTATAATTACCAAACACGTTACTAGTCAAAGCTCCATGTCCTACAGCAACATTATTTTCTGCCACTGTTATTGCGTCTCCTGCTTGGCTACCTATTAAAATATTCTGATGACCTGAAGTTAAAATTTTACCGGCTTGATAACCTATAACTACGTTGTTATCTCCAGTAGTAACGCCTGATCCCATACTCTGACTTCCTAATGAAGTGTTAAACTCACCACTTATAGCCGCACTTTGAGATGCAGCACCTATAGCCGTGTTATGCCCATTACCATCACCATCTTCATAAGCAAGTAGAGCTGCATAACCTATAGCTGTATTATTATCACCATCAACTGAAGTACTTAAAGCAGCGTAGCCTAAAGCCACGTTAGAAACACCTGATGTAAGTGCAGTACCTGCAAGTCCACCTATAAAAGTATTTTCAACACCTGTTGTAACCGCCATACCAGCCTGATAACCAACAGCAATATTGTAAGTGTTACTATTTGTATTCATAGCACCATTTAAAGCTTGTGTTCCAATAGCCACATTTCTTGCTGAAGTTGTAAGAGAGCTTAAAGTGCCATGACCAACACCTACGTTATCATTAGCTGTTGTAGCTGAAGATAAAGATGCTTTTCCTAAAGCTACATTTTGACCACCCGATGTTAAAGCATCACCCGCTAAACCACCTATTATTGTGTTGTTAACACCTGTTGACATTAATGCACCAGCTTGGTAACCCACAACAGTATTATGAGCATTAGATCCAGCGTCTAGCGTTCCTAATGCGTGTCTACCTATTGCAATATTATTACCACCAGCATCTTCATTGTCTAAAGCAAAAGTACCAATAGCTATATTGTTACTTCCTGTGTCAAGAGTATCTCCAGCTTGGTAACCAATGCAAATATTACTAGAACCTGAAGTTATTGCTCTACCAGCTTCGTAACCCACAGCAACGTTTCCGTCACCAGTAACAGCCCCGTTCTCCATAGATCCACTACCAATAGATGTGTTAAATTCACCAGTTATAGCAGCTGCTTGAGAGTTTGATCCTACAGCAGTGTTGTGACCGTTACCGTCACCATCTTCATAAGTTCTTAAAGCTAAATATCCTATAGCTGTATTATGATCGCCGTCAACCGAAGTACTTAAAGCGTCATATCCTACAGCCGTATTATTTAATCCTATAGTAAGCCTTTGACCAGCTGTAGCACCAATTAAAGTGTTTTTAACACCTGTTGTTATTGCTGTACCAGTACTATGACCTAACAAAGCGTTATTAGTACCTGTTGTCATTAATTTACCAGCATTACTACCTATAGCTACGTTATTTCCCTGAGCATCAGCATCTAAAGTATTTAAAGCTGCATATCCTACGGCAGTGTTATCACCATTAGCGTTTTCAGTTGCAAGAGCAGCAAATCCTATAGCTGTATTTCTAGTACCACTAGTTACTGCAAGTCCAGCACCACTACCAACAAAAACACAGTCTGCAGCTGAAGTCATAGCTTTACCAGCTTGATAACCCATAGCAACATTGTTATTTCCTGTTGTAACACCAACTCCCATAGATAAAGAACCTACTGAAGTGTTGTTTGCACCACTTGTAACGTTTAATTGAGATTTAGATCCAATAGCTGTGTTATCAGCACCAGTTACAACACCATCACCCATAACGCTAGGACCTACGGCTGTACATCTAACAGCTGTAGTAGCAACTTCCATTGCATTAAAACCTACAGCAACTATATCAGCCGCTACGGCTGCGCGTCCAGCAGCCATTCCAATCATAACATTATTACTGTCATCTTGCAAAGCAGCTCCTGCTAAAGCACCAATTATAGTATTATTAACACCTGATGTTACTGCTCTACCAGCTTGATAACCTACTGCCACATTATAATGATCAGCAGTATTTGCAGCTGTCATATTAAAAAGAGATTCGTGACCTACAGCAACGTTTCTATCGGCAGCTACATTTGTCGCCATAGCGCTATCACCTATAGCCACGTTAGTATTAGCTATAGTTTGACTACCTAAAGCAGTATAGCCTAAAGCAACATTATTACCACCTGTTGTCATAGCGTCACCAGCTAAAGCACCTATTATTGTGTTTCTAGTAGCTGTTGACATTAATTTACCAGCTTGATAACCTACGGCTACGTTTAACGAATTAACAGCACTAGCTGGTTCTAACATTCTAAGAGCTTCATAACCTACGGCTACGTTTTGACTAGAATCAACATTAGTAAACAAAGCATATGTACCTATGGCAGTGTTTTGAATACCTACAGTAGTATTTTGCATAGTCTGCATACCAACACCAACGTTATGAGTACCAGTACTAACACCCATACCAGAATGTGCACCTAAAAAAGTATTTTCTGTACCTGAACTTTGGTCTCTACCACTTTGATAACCAACAGCTGTGTTATAATTTCCTGTTGTAACACCTGTACCCATAGCCTTAGCTCCTATTGCAGTGGAGTACTCAGTAGATGTTACGTTTCTCATTGAGTGCATTCCCACAGCTACATTCTCGTCTCCAGTTACTACACCATCACCCATAGCAAATTGACCTATACCAGTGTTATTTACACCTGTTGTAGCATCTCGCATTGCTAAAGAACCAACCGCAGTATTGCTACCATGACCATCTGTGTCTGATTCAAACGTTTTAAGTGCATGATAACCTATAGCAACGTTGTCATCTCCATCAATATTAGTTGACAAGGCTTCACCACCTACAGCAGTGTTATAAAGACCTGTTAGCATATTTAAACCAGAATCGTAACCTACAGCTACGTTATAACTTTGAGCGGCTGCATTTAATGTTTTTAAAGCTCTGTAACCAACGGCTACTGCGGTTCCATTAGCATCTTCACTAGACAAAGCTTGAAACCCTATAGCTACATTTTGACCACCTGTAGTTAAAGAATCCCCAGCTTCACCTCCCATTAAAGTGTTGTGAGTACCTGATATAATATCGTTACCAGCATTATAACCTATGGCTACATTGTAAAAATTAGCGGAACTTGCAGATGTCATGTTTTCTAAAGCATTAACACCAATAGCAACGCTTCTGCCAGCTGCCACATTAGTGGACAACGCACCTGTACCTATTGCAATGTTAAAATCACCAGTTGTATTTGAACCTAAAGAATTTGTACCAACCGCTACATTATGACCACCTGTTGTAATAACATCACCTGATTGACCTCCAATTAAAACATTACTTGTACCTGTTGTCATTAATCTACCAGAATCAAATCCTATTGCTATATTGTGAGAGTAAGTTAAACTACTATAGTCTAAAGCTGTTAAAGCGTTAAAACCTATCGCAACATTAGCTCTTGCGTTATCTGTAGCGGACATTGCGCCAAAACCAACAGCAACGTTATCAGCTCCTGCAACATCACCGCTTAAAGAAGCGTAACCCAGCGCTACATTATTTCCGCCTGTTGTTATTGAGTCACCTGATAAAGCACCTATTAAAGTGTTTGTAACACCTGTTGTCATTAAATTACCAGCACCATAACCTACAGCTACATTATAAGTTGTTTGATTCGCTGAACTACCATTACCAACTAAAGCTTCTAAAGCAGCTGTACCAATAGCTACGTTTCTATCTGTTAATATATTTGTTTTTAAAGCGTTTTGTCCTACAGCAACATTTCTAGTACCAACAGTTGTAGCACCAAGAGAATCTTTACCTACAGCTACATTAAAACCACCTTCAGTTAAAGCATCGCCTGCTAAACCTCCTATTATTGTATTTTGAACACCTGTTGTTACTGACAAACCAGCGTTATAACCTACAGCTACGTTGTAAGTGTCTGTATTGCTAGCGGGTTGCATTGATGTTAAAGTATTGTTTCCAACAGCTACGTTTTTAGCAGCATTTTGCCCTGAAGCCATTGCAAGATAACCTATAGCTGTATTATGACTGCTAGTGTCTTCTGTAGACAAAGCTGCATAACCAAGAGCCGTACTATTTGTAGCACTAGTTAAACCGTCACCAGCAAGCGCACCAACTAAAGTGTTTAATTTACCTGTTGTTACACTTAATCCAGCTTGATGGCCAATTGCAACGTTGTAAGCGTTTGCTCCAGCGACTTGCACTGTTAAAGCTTGAAAACCAATAGCTATATTTGCTCCGTGAGTAGTTTCAGCACCTAAAGCACTTCTTCCTATAGCAACATTTGCCGTACCAGTAGTAATAGCATCACCAGCGTAAGCACCTAAAATTGTATTATCAGAACCAGTATTTATTGCACTACCAGCTTGAAAACCTATAGCAACGTTTTTATCACCAGAAGTAATAGCATCCATAGCAGTAAATCCATAAGCAGTGTTTTCCGCGGCATTACTATCTGTTGCAGAGACATTGTGCGTGTACATAGATTGATTTGCAACATCAGTAAAGAAAGGTATGCTGTTAAGAGTTGTAACTACAAAATTATTTCCAGCTGACAACGTAAGAGTGTCAGTGGTATGTGTTAATATTACGTCACCTTGGTTAAAGTTAATAGTACCACCCGTGTTTAAGGCAAGGTCTGACCATTGATGATTTTCATCTCCTAAAGCCGCTCCATCATTAGCTATAGGTCTAAATACGTTTTGAAGGAATTCATATTCATTTACACCTTCAACTCTTATTTTTATTTTATTATCTACAGAAAAATCTAAAAGATTATCTGCATCTCTACCTATTTTACCAGCTCCTACATAAATAAGATCTATATATGCTGATGCCCAGTATTTACTTGCCGTTCCTAAACCTCCTTCGCTGTCCGATCTAGGGACAATATTTGGTGTTGCCATATTTTAATTTTTTTATTTTATATTTTTATTTTTTAAACGTTTAAAGGTTTTGCCGCGTATTCTTTTACTGTTACGTTGTCTACTGAACCTATAAAAGAACCTATAGCATGCAATCTTATTGTTTCTTGTGCTATTGCAACCATTGTTTCAGTATATGTTCCATTAGCTGTTCTTATAGTACCAGTTGCTTGCCCTGCTCTTGCTTTGATGCTTCCTTGAACATAATTAGAAACTGTAAAAGTTACTTCATATGTGTCTCCTACAGAAGCGTCAGTTTCAGAAGAAATTAAAAAAGAATTAGCATTACCAAAACTTCCATCGTTTGAAGCTTTACCACCCGAAATAGTCCAACCAGCTCCTTTAGTCCAGTTTGAATCAGCTGCAAAATCACCATTAGTAACTAAGTTACCACCATCTTCCCAAGCACCTTCATCATCAGGATCTTCTTCTAGCATTATATCTGTACCATCAAAATCCCACACGTTACTTGTGTCGTTTAATGCTGTTGGTACTGTTACAGCGCTACCTGATGTTGCAATGTAGGCACTAACTCTAGAATCTTTTTCTAACTGTGCGCCCCAAATATCTAAATTAAAAGCAGCGTCTGTTGAGGCTGCTACAACAGCTACTATTTGAGCACCGCTCCCTGCTAAAGAAGAATTAGATACTGAAAAGTCATATCTAACCCAATCTGAAGTTGCTGTTAAATTACTTGAAAAATTATCAACAATTGAACCATGAGTATTTTTAAGTCTAAACGTTCCTGTTCCTTTGACGTGAACAGAAAATGTAAAAGTTTTATTTGCAGTACCTCCTCCAATAACAACACCTACTTGTATTTGCTTTCCGTTTGGACTACCCGCTGAACCTCCATAAACAATATTATCAGCGGTTGCATTTCCATCAGGTGCCGTAGCTGAGTTTAAAGATAAGGTTAAGCCATTATTAATCCATTGACTAAAATCCTCACTATAAAGTACTAAATTAGTTCTACTAGCAGTTTGAATAGGAGTTAGCTCACCAGAAATGTCATTTAACCAGAAAAAGTCTTGTACAACTAATACAGGAGCTGAAGAAACTTCTGAAACTATTGGTACACCTATTCCTAATCTAGGCATTAGTAACCGAAATAACAGATTACACCTCCAGTAGAATCAGCTGCGAAAGTTGCAGATGTCCATCTACCGTAAATTGTCATACCTGCTGGAAACTCACAGTTACTTAGCGCAACTCCACCACCACCATGATCTTGTGTGTTGTGTGTATATACACTACCGTTAGAAGAATTATGAGAAGGAGCTACAGTGTTAAAAGTTTTAGCAACATCTTCAGCTACTAAAGCTGTAGGTGTGTTTTTACTTACAAACTGTATCGCTGCTATTATCATACCTGTTGGTGGAGTTACAGCACCAGTAGTATCTGTGTGTGCACTACCTAACGCTCCTAATATTACCCCGTTGTCTAAATTTGCTGCCATATTTTTTTATTTTGTTTAGTATGCTATACATACTTAGTTAATTATTACACGCTTTACGTGCTATTTATATTTATTGATTATGAAAAGCTTGTTACTAAAGAACCTGATCCAGTTAACATAGCTCTTACTCTCCACTGTGTTGCTGAAATACCTACAAACTCTATTCTATCTCCAACAAATCCACCTTTTGTGCTTCCGTTTAGTGTCATTATTAAATCATCAGTTCCATCGGCAAGAAAAAATGAAAAAAGGTGTTCTTCATTTGATATATCTCTCACAAGCGAATACCCTGTAAGCAGATCACCGCTTAAAGCAGTGATAACCGCTGTGTTCGATGTTATAGTTGTTTGAAACACAAACTTAATTGTAGCACCTTCAACCGCGGCTGGTAAAGCAATTGCAATGCCATTCGCTCTGTTTATTACATATTCATTTCCAGCAGCTGCCGTGAAGTTAGAGGTTTTAGCAGAAAGTGTTGGGGTTGAATCAGTTTGCTTGCTAGCTGTTAATAACCCAGGAATATTTACACCCTCTGATTTAGTAGTTAATACAACTACATCGTCCTCATCAGCAATACCACCTTCTATTGTTAACTCACTAGAAAAACTACCAGAGCCGCCAATGATATTACCTTGAAAATTAACTGCATTTACCTTACCAGTACTGGGTGTGTAAGTAAAATTACCATCCATTTCTAAACCAACATTACCAGTTGAGTCTGTTGCATTTTCAACAAATGTAATTAAATTAGCTTCAGCTGTGCTTTCATTATCTGTAACTAAAACATGAGCGGCGTTAGTTGCATTAGTTGCGGTAGTTGCAGTCAAAGCGTTACCACTCGTGTCTTGGTCTCCTGTTTCGGAAACACCAGGTAGATCAATGTTTGCAGAACCATCAAATGCAATACCACCAATAGTTTTAGTAGCGGCAAGTTTTGTTGCGGTAGCAGCGTTACCTGTGCACGAACCTGACGAGCCTGACACTGTTGTTTGATCTGTGTTTATTGAACCATTAGATAAAGCAGTGTTTAACTGGGCTACGGTAAATGAACCTAATACAGCAGCGTTACCACTTGACGTAACATGTCCAGTTAGATTAGCATTAGTAGTTACATTACCAGCTGTTAAATTTGATGCTGTTCCAGTAGCATTAGTCATAACACCACTTGCTGGTGTACCTAAAGCAGGAGTGACTAAAGCAGGACTTGTAGCAAACACTGCAATTCCAGAACCAGTCTCATCTGTTAAAGCGGCTTTGAGTTGAGCGGAACTAAATGATCCTAGTACAGCTGCATTTCCAGAAGAAGTTACGTGTCCAGTTAGGTTTGCGTTTGTAGTTACTGTTGCAGCGTTACCCGTTGTATTTTGATTTAACGTACCAACTGTAAAGTCTAATGTATTGTCACCATCAACATAAGCAACTGTAATACCTGACTCTGTGTTAGATGTAACCATAGCACCTACAGTGTCAGCTATTGTTTCTGCTAAGGTAATACCTCCAACAGTAAACGCACCAGAAACCGCTAGTGTACCAGTTATGGTAACTCCAGTAGTAGAAGTGCTTATAGATGAGTTTATATTAAAAGTAGACCCATCAGGTCTAGATACTATTATAGTGTCACTGGTGCCTAATACCTTTGATACGGGATATTGTTTCCAGTTTATAGCCATTTATTTTTTTACTTTTTCTAAGCTTCTTCCTCCGAAGTAAGCACCTATTACAGTTATTAATACTAATTGTAATAAATCTACCCAAGATGATTTAACTTCAAATTTAATTACACCAGCATCAATAAATATTAATAGTATAGTAGATGATACTAAAAATATTAAAACTAATGGGCGTATGTTTTTGCTAAGCCATGAATCCGACTGCATATCCATCTTCCATCTTTCAGTAACTTGTTTTTGCATTTCTGCTTCATAACCCATCACCAAGTCTTTAATTTTTAATTGTGCTTCCATTTTTTCCTGCTTAGATGTGGTGAGGTTATCTAAAACCCCACCAACACCCTTAACAAGATCTAATGCTCCAGTAGAAAGTAGTTTACTTACAATACTCATTACTTTTTCTTTTTCTTTTTAGCTTTTGCTTTTTTCTTTTTTGGCTTTGATCCGTACATAGTATTATCTGTTTTTGTCTTTAATCATATCATCAATAGCCTTGTTATAGACTTTATCTGTATATGATACGTTTTTATAAAACTTAGATCGCTCAGATGTAGGCATATCCTCTTCACCTAGCAATATTCTATAAATACGATTAATTAATTGTTTGCAACGATATGATGTTTTGTATACACTATATTTAATAGTTGTACGATTTCTGTGTCGCCAGACGTCTATCCAACCTTCTTGTCTAAGCCTGTCCCACCTGGCTTTGTCCCAAGAAAATGTATATACTCCGTTGATGAAATCGTTTCGTGTGAATCTTCCTTCACAATCTAAATAAAATAAAAGTTCTAAGTCTGCATCTAAAATACCGTAAGTCTTACAAGCCCACTTTCTTGTGAGCCTGTAATACTTAAGGATATTCATTTCGCGCAAATCTTGCGCGGTTAGTCTCACTAAGCTAGCGTGATAATCATTCTTGTTACGCCTAAACCAACCATAGTGCCTTTATTATGACTATCAATAACATCTATAAGACCACCGTTAGCGTTAGCATTTATCGCTTCATCAATTGCAGTTGATAAGTTTTTAGCAATTAAAGCACCGTTATCATCAGCATGAGTAAGAGTTACAATATCATCAGCACCAGCAGCAGAATGAGTGTTCATAGCTTTAAAAGTTATTACAGTAGTATCATCAGCTGTAGCTAATACAGATAAAAATCTATCAGCTCTTAAAGCACATTGAGTACCTTTAATAGGTATTGTTGTGATAGTAATTATATCACCAGCAGATAAATTAACACCGTTAGTGCTATCAGCCGAGATAGCAAGTATAGTAATAACAGCTCCAGATATAGATTTACCAGCGTCAGTAATAGTTATAGTTTCTCCAGCAACAACCGCACCGTCACCACTATAAGTAGAACCACAATTACTAGTTTCAGGTCCTATAAAAGTAACATTAACTTTAACCCTAATGTCAGCAGCTATATCTTCATCAAAATTTGCACCACCAGCGTCTGCTAATGTAAACGTTTGTCCACCAGAAACATAAGTAAATGTTTGAGAGCCTTGTTCTTTGAAATGTAAAAAATTTGTTTTCATTGTATATATGTATTAGTCAGCAGACGTAATTGCACAAGCAGTTACTCCGTTTATATTAAAAATTGAGTTTTCTTTATCAGACACAACTTGAAAAGAATTGTTATTCTTTTCAGCATTAACCATAGAGGCAACAGCAGCCATTACAGCTCTGTGATCGCCATCAGCATGAGTTAAAATTACTGTGTCATCATTTGTAGCAGCTCCATCTCTAGCTCTAAATTGAAGAGTTGTTGTTGTTGCTGCAGAAGCAAACATACCACTAAAACTTGCAGTTGAGTACATTGCTAATTCACCTTCGTCTCCATCTATAGCCGTTGCGTTAGGATTTGTAAAATATAAGTATTTTTCCATAATATTATGATATTGTTGTGCAAGCAGTGAAAGGGTATAGAAAATTACCGTTTACGCTGTCTGCTACTGTTGTTAAACTTCTAGATTGACCAGCTAAAGCACTTGCTAATACTTCACACCCTTCTTTTAAACTGGAATTTGTTGTGTCTACTGTAAGTAAAACAGATATAGCATCTGCAGTTCCGTCTTCTTCTTGAAAAGCAACTCTTAATTGTGTGGCGCTTTGGTTATCAACACCTAGCAAAGTGTGAGCGGGTACAGTTAAAAACTCATCTTCATCTTTTGCAAAATGTAATAATGTTAATTTTTTCATTTTTGTTTTTTTAAATTAATAATTTGTTTTTGTTTTTTAGTTTAAGGTTTTAGGGTTTTGGTTTAGGTTTAATCTATCAATACCACGTCGCCTGAGCGAATTACATAGTACAATATGTCTTTGTGCTGTATACCATGACCAGCATGCTTATCATAATATACAACATCTTTTTCTTTTACTCCTTCTACAAGGTTACCTATAGATATAACACTAGCCTTTATATACCTATTGTCATCATCTATATCTTCTGTTAATATAAGTCCACCTATTTTTTTAGGTCCTTGTTTAATCTTTTCTACAATTATATAATTATTTACTGCTTTCATCGCCTCTCATGTTTGAAATTATACAATCTGCAGATATAATGGTAGATACAACACTTACTGCATTCTTAAGTGCTGATTTAGTAACTAGTACTGGATCAATTATTCCATGTTCTATCATATTACATGTTTTTCCTGTTGTTACATCTATTCCGTGACCAAGCATAGGTTCGTCTTGCTCTTCAATACCAGCATTGTCAAGTATTACGTGGTAAGGTGCTTTTATAGCGTTAAGTAGTATTTCTTCACCCCAGCTAGTTGGTGTTATTTCTTGAGACGCATTTAACAGTGCAACTCCACCACCAGCAACTATACCTTCTTTTAATGCAGCTTTAGTAGCATAGATAGCATCTTCTACTCTATCTTTTTTTTCTTTAAGTTCTACCTTAGAATCTGCACCTACTTTCACCATACCTACTTTTCCTGACAGCATAGCTAGTCTATCTTGGATTTTTCTCTTTAAAAACGGAGATTTTTCTTTTTTTATAGCTTTTTTAACACTATTTATACGTTCTGTTAAGTCTTCACCAATATCTATAGTAGTTATTACAGTGTTTTTTGAATCTGTAACAGCTTTTTCAGCTTTTCCTAAGCAATCTATAGTAATTAAGTCCATATCATCACCTAATTCTTCGTTTATAACTGTAGCACCTGTTAAAAACGCTAGATCTTGTATTGTATCTTGTTTGTTAGGACCAAAGCCTGGTAAATCTACTACATTTACTTTAATATTACCTTTAACCTTGTTCATCATAAGTGCTGATTTCAGCTGTTGATCAACATGTGCAACTATAAGTAGTTCTTTTTTATGTTTTATAACATGTTCAAGTATAGGTTGTATTTTTCTTATGTTAGGTATTGTACTACCAACAATTAAAACAACAGGCTCTTCAAGTACACACTCATGCTTTTCTGAATTTGTTATAAAATGTGATGATGTTAGACCACAATCAAACTGTACGCCATCTACAACTTCTACGTAAGTTTGTTCAGTCTCTGACTCTTCCATGAAAACAACACCATCTTTACCTACTTTAGTATATGCCTCGGATATAATAGCACCTAGCTCAATATCGTTGTTACAACTTATACTACTTACATCTTTTAACATAGAACCTTCAACATCTATAGCTTTTTCTGTTAAGTAATCATTTACTTTTGTTAAAGCAGATGATATACCTTGTTTTGCAAACCTTATAGAAAAGTCTTTGTATCTATCCTTGTTTACTTCTTTTAACAGTGCTTCAGCAAGGACGGTAGCTGTTGTAGTACCGTCACCTGCTTCTCTCACTGTGTTTCTGGCAGCTTCCTTTATAAGGGTAGCTCCTAAGTTTTCAACCGGGTCAAATAGGACAACGGATTCTGCTACCGTTACTCCGTCCTTTGTTATGACCGGGTTGCCTCTTGCATCTTCGTATATAACGCATTTACCTGAGGCTCCTAAGGTTGATTTAACCGCTTTCGCTAATTTGTCAACACCTGTAATTATTTTACTTTTAGCTTCTTTACCAAAATCTAATGTTTTGATAAGTTCACTAGGGTGATTATATTCCATTTAATTTAATTTGATTTAATTTGATTGTATACTATTCGAATGTTTTAACTATCTTAGGTCCTGATGTTGCTTCTACTTTTTTAACAAAGTGATCAACGCTTCCGTCAATTGCATTTTCAGCTCCTTCTATAGTCTCTCGTCTAGTAACATCGTGCCATGTATTTTCTGTCTCATGCTTGCACTCTGTTTGGAAAAATCCATTGGGTAGTTGGGTGATCCTCCAGTTTTTCTTGTCTGCAAGGTGTTTCCACTGGTTAATAGTTTTCTCATTTGGTTTTTGGCTGTGTACTGTTGTACTCGTTTTGTAATATAAATAAGTCATTGGTTTTATGTTTGGTTAATAACTTGGTATAGGGTCTATCCCTAATTCTTATTGGTACCGCACAGATCCTTCTCGCTTGGTACCTTTTCCATCGTTACCTCTGTTCTTTTTGATGGATTTAAATTTCTTATCTTTATGGTCATAGTCTTTGCCTTTAACGCTTTTACCTGCTTTTATTGCTGCTCTACGTTTTCTTTGGTTTTCTGCTTTCTTCTTACGTCTAGCTGGAGACTTAGCGAATGCCAGATCTCTCTTAGCTTTTGCAGCTTTTGCCTTAGAAGATAGTTTTTGTTTGACCATGCATATATAATTACATAGTAAAGTAAATATTTAATAGTGTGACATTAGCCTGTTACTATATCCTATTAATAGCCTATTGTCATATAAAAAAGTATCGTAAATATTGGAGTGGTGTGCTGCCCCTACTCTGTCATGACATAATGTCATACACAAACTCAAATTACTTTAGGCCACCGCCCCACTTATAATTTTCATTTTATTCAAATGTTTTGCGTTTTTTTTATATACTAATTAAATTGTCTCACAAATTCAATACAGTGTCATTTAGATAATATTAATGTAACAAACAAACAAACAAACTTGTCGTTGAGTAACATTTAGCAAGTATAAATAATACGAATGACAACTGCGCAAGCAGAAGAGTCGGGCAGTACATGCTCAATGATTCTAACAGTAAAACAAAAGTTATACTTTTACAAATGCAATACAAGTAGTAATAGATAATATAAATAGATAAGAAATAATAATTAAAATAAGTAAATATGATAAGTAAAAGATTCGTAGTGAGAAAGTCACTAATAGGTAAAAACGTAGTAATAGAATTCACAAATAAAAAAGGTGTGACAGTAAAGTACAATCACGATAAAGTGTATTCAATAATGAAAGATAAGTTAGAAGAAATGGCGTGTTTCATAAAGTATAAAAGTTATACTGCTACTAATAACATTCCACTAGTGTTACGTGATAAAGTAATACTATAGTAATACAAAGTCGAGTTAGTTCACTATTCCCTCGTATAAACAAATATGAATAGTCAATGTAGTTATGGTAAGCAGGTGAGTTCGATTCTCACACTACAGCACAAATCAAATACAGTAAGTATTAGATAATATAAATGTAAATAAAATAATAATATGTTTCAAGTAAAAGAAAACGACGTGTTCGCAGTGAATATGAGTGCACAAGAGTTATACCAAGTATGGCAAAATATCAAAAATAATAAGTAATATGAATATAGAACAATCAATAACTAATGAGAAAAGGTTTAGAAAAGCAAGTCACAAGTCACTCATCGAGTATATAAACTGGAGTGAGTTAGTAGAAGACTTTGACTTAAAAACAGGTGATTTAGATTATAGCGATCACAATAAAATAGAGAATATAATAAACAGTTTTATAAAGAATAATGAATAGACAAGAATTAAAAGCGTTGTGGTTCTCACTACCAACCTCAACTACAACAAGTAAGACTATAAAGGTAAGGATGGATCAGTATGCAGGCAGAAAAGGCCAAGGTACAATAGAAATAATAAGTGACACGCCAGATGGTTATAGTGCGTTTAACACTCACCAAAAGCATCCATTGAAGTATGCGCTAAATACTAGACAGTATAAGTCAGGTGAATATCAACTATTCCTACAATAATGAAGAAAACAGAAATAATAATAAGTTCAGTACTAATATTTAGTATAGGAGCTTTCGCAGGCGTGATGCTAAACAAGCACAATGTAACTAGTTTAAAGATTAAAATGGCTAGCGAGTTGCGTGGTTATGTAGTCGATATAAAAGAAGATTTGTTTAATGGTAACATGCTTCACGAAACAGGCGCATACTATATACACAATATGGAAACGTCTATAGAAGAACTAGAGTATATTAATCAAGAAACAGCATATTATGAATAAAATAGCAGGAGTACTAATAGAGTTGTGCATATACGGGTGGATAATACTAATAACAATAGCACTGTATACACTAATAAACTCATAAGTGGGATTACCAATAGCAGTGATAGCAATGTATATAGTTTTAAAACTAATATTAGCTATAATAGGAATCACAAATCAAATACGAAAGAAGTAAGATAATATATATAAATAAAGATATGAAATTAACATACAACAATAGCAAGAAGTCCATCATACTCGATGGCACTACATTCAGAGCGTACACAGTGTGCGATCTACCAAATAACTTCGGCTTTCACGACAAAGAACCAGTATTACACTTACGTGAGAAAGAAGCAATAACCGAGTGGTTTAACTACAAAGGTTTAATATACATAGCGCAATGAAGAAATATACAATAACTATATCAGAAGTAAACTTCAGAGTTGGCAGTTTCAAAGTAGCTTTGAGTGATCATAACAACAGTATGACTGTAGTATATGAAAAATCACTACAAGATGCACTAAACTATGCAGAAAGATGGTGCGAAGCATCAGAAGAACGTCAGCATGCTACAGAAGTAATGAATAACGCTATACTAGAGTCAATAGCACTCGACAGAATAGCAGGTATAACAACGAGTACAAGTGACTCACTAGATTAAATAATATGAAGAAATATAAATGGACAGGCGATAATCGCTATGAAAAAATCAAAGAACAGATGGATTTACTCGGTATAACTGATGTAACTACTAATAGACAACACAAAAATGGCACAATAGTATGGCAATTACCTATAAAATCAAGGTATGATAGCGGTAGATTCTTACAATATGCTTCATTTGATACAGGTTATGTACGTAATCAAGGTGTCGAGTGTCATAGTAACTATCAAGTAAACAAACAAGTTTCCGCTAAACCTCGTTATTTCGAACTACCAAATGGTGACTACAGAAAGTACGAAGGCGTAGAGCGTGTACTAATACCAATAGAAATAGATAGATTAGAGTACATGATAAAGTATATTATCAAAAATGAGTTTGTCAAGCGTGCTAATTCAATAGTAAAAGGTGGTAACTACGTGCCAATATGGAAACTAGAACAAGTAGCAACTCATACTATGAACTGTAAAAATGGCGCTCAATTAGATTTAGAAAATAAACTAGCAACAATTAAAAGAATAGCAACAATATGAAATTAGACAAGTATTTAATAGTACATGCATTAGAAACCTTACTAGAACAAGTAAGAGATGCAGGTGAAGAATTCAAAGTAATAAATAGAGTAATAAAAGAAATAGAAAAAGTAAAGAAATTAAAAGAACCAACAGAATTATGAATGAAAAACTAAATCCATGGGATAGAGTGTATGAACTATATAAAGATATATACACTAAAGAAGCAATAGATGAAATGCTAATGTGCGAGTTACAAGAATTATTAGAAGCACATTACAAATCAAATACATCACAAGCAGGATAATATATATAAATAACAATATGAAATGTAAATGCAATAATATAATACCGCCTGGCAGAGTCAATCTTGGTTTCAGTGTGTGTGTCAGCTGTTCAACAGTAGAATCATACGGCTGCGCTCCACTGATAAGTCATAAAACTGGCAATTCTATTCAGATAATGTCTAGCAGTGACGCTGCAAAGATAGCCAAGATGACTCAACGCAGGGGTTATGGTACAATGTTATGCTAATATAACAGGAAAATCCGTTTCAGTGTACAATTTAAAATACACGGAATAACGGTGCTGTTATGGCAACTAGGTATGGAAACCGCGGCGAAAGCAAAGGTTACTACTGACGGGTATGAGGTTCGATTCCTCACTAGTTACAATATGAGGTAAGCGAGGGCGTGATTTTATTGCGGTGACAGATAGAATAGCTGAATGGCTGAAACTGTTGAAGCTTACCTCAAACATATGAGATGGGAACGTGAGGTGCAAACTTTAAGGTTCGCTAAAATACAACTTAAAGATAGGAAAGTACTACTCGGTTGTTGAAGTTGAAGGAATAAGGCACAAAGTAACCGCGGCGCTAGCAAAGGTATCTTACTCACTTGCCTGTCTCATTTTTGATCTAGTAGTTCAGTTGGTTAGAATATCCGCCTGTCACGCGGAAGGTCACGAGTTCGAGTCTCGTCTAGATCGCAGTTACAAACTAAATACGACGCAAGTCAGATAATATAATAAATACAAATATGATGTTTACACCAGATCAACTAAATACTATGTACCTTGCTATCGATAATATCGAACAAGCTAACAAAGATGAGATGACACTCATACAAACAATACACAACCTTGAAGTACAAGACACGTGTAAAATTATAAAAATGAAATTAAAGCGATATGCAAAAGAACAACTTACTTCCTAAATGGTTTAAAGGCGAATGCTATACACACGGCGACACCGTACGTAATCCCTTCAGTGGTGATGAGTACGAGCTAACAGGTCCCGAGTTAAGCATGTACGACTTTATAATCGGTAGCCAAATGGTTATGGAAATGACACCTAAAATGACAACACCTGAATCTGTAAAAGACTTTCAAAGAGGTCTTGACTGGTTCAGAGCTAAAAACGCTAAAGCCTACATGGTTTTACTAGACTAAAACAATAATAAATAATGGAAATAACACAAGATCAGTTTGATGCTTACGAAGATGTAAGAGAATCAGGCGTAACTAATATGTTTAACGTAACAGTAGTTTCAGACTACTCAGGC
>Ga0209816_1001237_pt1 | contig 19219 bp, 16 predicted proteins | sample CoawatmetaG01DNA_FD_187509 | JGI IMG/M metagenome (GOLD analysis project Ga0209816, IMG submission 187509) | Marine microbial communities from the West Antarctic Peninsula - Coastal water metaG017-DNA (SPAdes) (version 2) | ecosystem: Environmental > Aquatic > Marine > Coastal ... | reverse complement strand
GAACAAATAACGGAACAAACGGAGTAACGTTACAAGGTCCTGCAAGTACAGCAGATGTAACAGTTTTACTTCCGGCCGCAGCGGATACACTAGTTGGTAAAGCGACAACAGATACATTAACAAACAAGACGTTTGATCTTGGTGGAACAGGAAACAGTTTAACAGGGTCTTTAGCAGAGTTTAATACTGCACTACAAAGTGACAGTTTTGTTTCTTTAACAGGGTCTGAGACACTCACTAATAAAACACTAACTACTCCTGTGCTTACAACCCCAATCGCAAATGCAGGTATACAACTTAAGAACGGCGCAACGAGTGCAGGTTTCTTAGAATTTTTTGAAGACAGCGATAATGGAACTAACAAGGCTACATTGATAGGCCCTGCTAGTACAGCAGATGTCACTATAACATTGCCAGCAACAACTGACACATTGGTTGCTCGTACAACTACAGATGTACTTACTAATAAAACACTTACAACACCTACGCTTACCACCCCAACTGCAAACAATGGTATACTCCTTAAGAATGGATCCACAAGTGCTGGTTTTTTGAAATTTTTTGAGGACTCAGATAATGGAACAAACGGTGTTACACTAATTGGACCTGCTTCAACTGCTGATGTAACAGTAACATTACCTGCAGAAACAGCTACATTAATTGGTACAGCAACTACAGATACATTAACAAATAAAACATTAACAACTCCTGTAATTAATGCAGGAGCTCAGTTAAAAAATGGCGCAACTTCAGCAGGTTTTTTACAATTTTTTGAAGACAGCGATAATGGCACTAATAAAGCAACTTTGATTGGGCCTGCAAGTACTGCTGACGTTACCATAACATTGCCAGCAGTAACAGGTACTGTTCTTACAACTGCTAACTCAGATGTAGGAACAACGACGTCTACAGCTGCTGAAGCAGATTTCATCTTAATTGACAACGGCGGGGTTTTAAACAAGATTTCACCTGAGAACTTGGGTATTGCAGGTAGTAGTCTTGGATTTGTACTTAGTTCATTTACTACTACTCCAGGATCACAAGGAAACTTTGATTTAGCAAAAGTACAAGAACAAACAGGCAGTGCTGAGTCTGGGTTAACAACAGTTTCGTTCGATGCATTTGGTATAGAGACTGGCGGATCCCCGGATTTTTATGATTTAATGGATCCTAGGTTTGCTGACAAGTCAACGGACTACGGTTCCGTGGCATAAATAGTGTAGACAGGTATATAATAGGAGATTAATAATGCCAACAGTATTACAATTTAGAAGAGGCACAACAAGTCAAAACGATAGTTTCACAGGAACACTTAGTGAGTTATCCGTTGACACACAGTTAGATACACTACGTCTTCATGACGGTAGTACTGCCGGCGGATTTGAGATTACACAGAATGCCGCAGCCCAAACATTAACGAATAAGACACTTACAACTCCTATTGTCAATGCTGGTGTTCAATTAAAGAACGGTGCAACAAGTGCAGGGTTCTTACAATTTTTTGAAGATAGTGATAACGGATCAAACAAAGTAACACTAATTGGACCTGCAAGTACTGCTGACGTTACTATTACACTCCCGGCATCAGCAGATACATTAGTTGGTAAAGCAACTACGGATACGTTAACAAACAAAACACTTACAACACCAGTTTTAACAACTCCAGTTGTAAATGTAGGTATGGATCTTAAAAACGCAGCCACAAGTGCTGGTTTTTTAAAGTTTTTTGAAGACAGCGACAACGGAGCTAACGCCGTTACACTTATTGGACCAGCATCAACTGCTGACGTTACTATTACACTTCCGGCGGCTACAGGCACAGTAGCGTTGGCGGCAAACGTACTAGCATTAGCAGGCGGCACTATGTCAGGCGCCATTGCAATGGGAACAAGTAAGATAACAGGGGCAGGTGATCCTACAGCGGCCCAAGACGTGGCCACAAAAGCATATGTAGACGCTGAAGTTACTTCAGTTACGCCAGTTATTTCAGCAGGCAACAGTAATGTTACAGTTACAGATAGTGGAACTGGACAGGTTGTAACAACAGTTGATGGTGTTGCTGAGGTAACCACAGTATCTGCAAGCACAACATTTGGTGGTAACTTGGTTATTCCAAACGGTGGTACTATTGGGACTGTAGGTGATGGTGATTCTATTACTATTGCAACCGCAGGAGCAGTTACAATTAGTCAAGCATTAACAGTAACCGGCAACTTAACAGTTAACGGCACAACGACTACCCTTAATACTGCTGAAATGAAAGTTGAAGATATTAACATCGTACTAGCAGACGGTGCGGCAAACAGTGCCGCAGCAGACGGCGCTGGAATAACAATCGATGGTGCAGATGCTACCTTACTGTATGCACACTCAGGAACGAAGTTTGTAATGAACAAGCCATTACAAGCAACTTCCTTTACTGGTAATATAACAGGAAACGTAACAGGTACAGCAGATGTTGCTACAGCGGTTACTGTATCAGATAACGAAAGCACAAACGAAGCTAATGTAATTTTGTTTGCCGCAGGCGCAGCCGGATCAGGCAATCTCGGCGTTGAAGCCGACGGCAACATGACTTATAACCCAAGTACTGGTAAAATAACCGCTACTGGATTTATTGGTGACGTAACAGGTGACGCATCTGGTACAGCTGGTATTGCAACATTGGTTACGGTTACAGATAACGAAAGTACAAACGAAGCTAATGTAATTTTGTTCGCGGCAGGAGCTGCTGGGTCAGGTAACGTTGGTGTTGAAGCCGACGGTAACATGACATATAATCCAAGTACTGGTAAGATAACCGCTACTGGATTCGTAGGTGCGCTAACAGGTGCCGTTACAGGCACAGCAGATGTTGCTACTGTAGCAACAACGGTTACTATAACTGATAACGAAAGCACAAACGAGAGTAATGCTCTTATCTTTACTGCTGGCGGTGACGTTGATGGTGGCAATCTTGGACTTGAATCTGATGGAACACTTACTTATAATCCTAGCACTGGCAAAGTAACTGCTACAGGATTTGTTGGAACACTAACTGGTGCCGTTACAGGCGATGTTACAGGTACTTGCTCTTTAATTACAGCAACCGCAAACAACACTGCAAACGAAACAGTCTTCCCTACATTTGTTGATGGTGCAACAGGCTCACAAGGCCTTGAAACAGATACAGGGTTTACATATAATCCAAGTAATGGAACACTTACAAGTTCAATATTTGCTGGTGAAGCAACTTCAGCACTATACGCTGACGTTGCGGAAATGTATCTCCCGGATGCTGACTATAGTGCAGGCACAGTAGTTTGTATTGGCGGCAGTGAAGAAGTTACGGCTTGTTCTACATCAGCTATTCCAGCCGGTATTGTTTCTACAGACCCAGCGTATTTAATGAACGCTGGACTAGAAGACGGTGTAGCAGTTGGACTAATTGGGCGACTTCCAGTTAGAGTTGTTGGCGCAGTAACTAAAGGACAGGTTGTTAAAGTAGATTCTACTGGAGTAGCAAGTGCAACAGGAAGTGGCGAGCGTGTTGGTATTGCACTAGAGGCCAGTGACGTTACTGGTGAAAAACTTATTGAATGCATGTTAAAGACATAGTATAATGCAAGAGAATGAAAAAGAAAATATGCAAGAATTAGAAAATCAAAAACCAACTTCTCCTCTAAAGGAGAATGGCGGAGTTGCCATGGAAGGTCATATTCGCATTTTCGATCCTGAAACAGGCGAAGACATTGTAAACAAACGCAATGCTATTCACTACGAGAATATGAGTGAATCATTAGCAAATAGTGTGGGTAACAAGACAACAGGGTTTATGCATGAGATTGCATTTGGCAATGGCGGGACCAACGTTGATCCAACTGGCGTTATTACATATCTTCCAGCTAATTCAACTGGTCAGGGTGCAAGCCTTTACAACCAAACATATTACAAAGTAATTGATAATAATTCAAGTCTTAACACTGATCCAGACAGAAATAAAATTACTGTTAGCCACGTTAGTGGAAACATTTACAGCGATATTGTAGTTAGTTGTTTACTAGACTACGGTGAACCAAATGATCAACAAGCATTTGACAATACCAGCAACTTCAATGATACATATACATTTGATGAGCTAGGGCTAAAAAGTTGGATTGGATCCGTTAACACTGGTAAGTTACTTACTCATGTTGTTTTTCATCCTGTGCAAAAAAGTTTGAATAGATTGATACAAATAGATTATACAATCCGTATTCAAACTTTAACAAATTTGACTAGTCTTTAAAAACAGTGTTTAATATACTAGATAAATAAAGTTAAGTTCGTGGAGAATAATTAGATATGGCATATACAGTTAATAAGACAAACGGTTCAGTCCTAGCAACAGTATCAGACGGTACTATTGATACTACTACTGATCTCGTACTAGTAGGTAAAAACTATGCAGGTTACGGGGAGTTCTTAAACGAGAACTACGTAAAATTGTTAGAAAACTTTGCGAATACATCTGCACCGGCGGCACCTGTTGCTGGACAGATGTGGTGGGATTCTAGTGGTAACTTGCTTAAAGTTTACACTGGTTCAGCATTTAAAACTGTTAGTTCAAGTACAGCATCAGGCAGTGCGCCCAGTAGCAGTGTCACTGGTGACCTTTGGTGGGATACTACTAACGGACAGTTAAAAGTTTATAATGGCACAGGATTTACTACAATTGGCCCAGCATTTACCAGTGGCACTGGTACTAGTGGTGCTATAGTTGAAGTTGTAGCAGACAACGGAGCAACAGACCATGTTGTTGTTAAACTTTATGCGAGTAGTACTGTTGTTGGCATTATAAGTAAAGATTCGGTCTTTACACCACAGACTTCAATTTCAGGATTTGCAACAGTAAGTCCTGGTATACAAATTAGTTCAACAGTTAGTGGTGCTAAACTACAAGGTACATCAACAGATTCAGATAAACTTGGTGGAGTAACGGCAGCTAACTATCTCAAAGCAAATGCTAACGATAGCACAACTGGCGTACTAAGTGTTGTTAACGACACAGGAATGATTATTGGTGCAGACGGCGATTTAACCATTACTATTAACGGTAGCAGTAATCCAGTGCTTACAAATACTAAGTCAAATGGTAGTATTTTACTTGCTCCTAACGGAACTGGAACAGTTGATGTTAGTAGTAAGAAAATTTCAAGTGTAGCAGATCCAACCTCAGCACAACATGCCGCTACTAAGGCATATGTTGATGCACAGCTTTCTGGTTCAGGGGATCTTAAAGCAAATGGTAGTGTTGCTATTGCTGGTGTATTAGTACCAGACGGAAACAATACTAGAAACTTAGGTGCAACAGGCACTAAGTTTGCTACGGTATTTGCAACTACATTTAGCGGTAACGCAACCACTGCTAACTACGCTGACGTCGCGGAGAATTTCTCAGCAGATGCTGTTTATTCTCCTGGAACAGTTGTTGCACTAGGCGGTGTAGAAGAAATTACTAGAGTTAACGAAGAGCTTGCTGATGATGTTTTTGGAGTTATTTCAAACAGACCTGCTTACTTAATGAACGCACAATTAGATGGTTCGCCAGTAGCGGTTGCCGGAAGAGTTCCGGTACGGGTACGTGGACAGATAAATAAAGGTGATAGACTTGTTAGCGCAGGCGCAGGTTTAGCTAGAGCAGCACTTCCAGGCGAAGCAACTTCATTCAATCAAATTGGCCGCGCAATTCAAAGCAAGACAACGGACGAACAAGGTGTTGTTGAAGCCTTTGTAACAATAAACTAAAGGAATTTTTAACACATGGCATACGCATCAGAAGGCTCAATTGAAGCAGCACACTATAATGCTTTTGTAACTAGTTTGAACGCAGTTTGGGGTTCAGGAACAGGTGTTCGCGGACTCGGACAATCAGACGTAGTATCAGCGGTTTCAGCTGACGCCTCAATAACGGCTGCAGGGTGGGCAACGCTATTAACTAGACTTAAATCACTAAGTGATCATCAAGGTAACGATGGTAACATTACTATCGATTCTGTTACTAACCCGGCTGCTGACGACAGCATTGCAATTATTGCTAATATAGCAACAGACATCGGCACACTTGACACAAGTGCGGCGGCTGGAACTAATGGTGCTGGATTTAGTTCAGCAATTACTGACACAGCGGCGGTTGCTGGATCTTTTGACGGTGTTATTACACAAACAGATACACTTACTTTTGCAAGTGCAAACCAAAATCGTTACTTCTGGAACGGTGGTGGAAAAATTGAAGTAAGTTGGGGAATCGCCAGTGCTACTACAGGTGCTAAGGCTACTCAATGGACAGCATTAGCAACTGAGTGCGGTACATGGACGATATTTGGACGCACTAGCAGTAAGGTTGGTGGTAGTGCAACAGGAACAGTTACTCAATCAGTTACAAACGGATTTGACGGGTTTACTGGCTCAGCAGCTCAGCAATTTAAACAAACTCAGGACACCAGTCCGTATACTGCTAACAACATAGTACTTACCGCTGTTAATACTTCTACTACAGTAATTACACTATCGGCTATTTGGACAGACGCCGCCGCTGATACAACTGGATTTAACAAAAACATCTACAATACCCAAGATGCTGTTAACGGAACCAAGACAACAACGTTTAAAGCGGTTCCCCCAGCAACAACATATATCACAGCTAGCTGGGGAACAGGCGGTGATGCGCCAGCTTGGGCAACCACAGTTAATACTGAATCGTAAATAATACTTAAAATTTTAAATAAGTTGACAGGGCCCTAGTGGCCCTGTTATACTGAGTGCATAATACTAATTTTTAAAGGATATTTCAGTGGAAGACTTTGAAGAATTTGCACGTCAACGACTTGATCACACTAGGCAACGACTAGCTCTTAAAGAGCAACAAGAGCAACGGCTAACCCTAACACACTCCGGTGGAATGTTTCGTGTCACTACAGAACTTATGTCGTTGTTGGCTACTTGGCCAGAAGATGAAATCTTGTATCTATTAGATGATTATGACAATCCTGTGCTAGTAACCCCGTCTGCTATGCTAGTTGATTGCAGGCAGAAATGGTATGAAGTAATGAACGATTGGCACAACCAGCACCAAAAATTAAAGAAAGTACGTAGAATAGGACAACTTAGTGAGTAAAGGCGCACTATTACTTGCCACGCCACATGATACTATAGATTATATAGGTTTTGCTAAACTTGCCGCAAAGTTAATAGAGAAACATCTAGGTATTGATACACACATACACATAGGGGAAGCAAAACCTGGAAACACCCGTGCATTTAGATGGCATACTGGTGATATTGAACGAGTGCAATGGCATAACTCGGATCGACCTCTTGCATATGATTTATCTCCCTATGAAGAAACATTATTAATAGACGTAGACTATTTAACTTTCAACAGCCAACTTAAAGATTACTTTGGCGGGAATCAAGAGTTTTTGTGTTATGACCGGGTCTGGGATGTTACTCATACAGATAGTATGAAAAGTGATGCGACTATGACATTGGCCGGACATCCAATGCTATGGGCAACAGTTGTTTATTTCCGTAAGTGTGAACTAGCCCATAGAATATTCGAAATGATGAAAAATATTCAAACTACTTGGTATTATCAATCTAAATTTTGGGGATTTTCCAGCCGTAATTATCGTAACGATTTTAGTTTAACACTGGCTCACCAACTTATGCAGGGGTATCAACAAGGTATAACATTTAATCATGCTCTGCCAAGTTTAAGCACCATGGATACAATTTACAAAGTAAAAGGCAGTGAATTGCTTATTAAGTATACGTATGATGAGTCTGATAATGCTGTTAGGATTAAAGATACAAACCTACACGTAATGAATAAAGCCTGTTTAATGGATCCAGAGATTAGAGGCGAGTTGGAACGGTATGCTGATGTTTAAACAAAAAACAGAAGACAAGGGCTGGCTAACATTTGCACAGAATAGTAAAACTGTTAACTATGTTAATCAGGCATACCTGCTAGCACTCAGTATTAAAGCCACTTGTAAACATAATCGTTTCGCTGTTGTAGTAGACGAAGACAGCGAAAAAACGATAAGTAAAAGACAGAGACAAGTATTTGATCATATCATTGTAATACCTCACATGGAACCTTTTCATAACGAAGCATATGCTTTGGATGTTACTCCATTTAAAGAAACATTTAAAGTAGAATCAGATATGATTGTTCCACGCAACGTTGATCATTGGTGGAATGGTTGCAGAATACAAGATGTGTGTTATACTAGTAGAGTAAGAGATTACCAAGGCAGAGTTGCAGACACTAGATATTATAGGAAGTTCTTTGACGCCAATAACCTTACAGATGCTTATAATGGCTTTACATACTTTAGGTACAGTCGGACTAGTACTGAGTTTTTTAATAATGTTAAGAATGTCCTCAGTAACTGGGATACTTTGCATGACAGGGTTCTTAATCATAGTATCTACGATAAACCTGACACTGATGTCTTATATGGCTTGGCTCAATCTCTTACAGGAACTCCCTGTTTTAACAAACTAAGTTACCCAACGTTTACCCACATGAAAGGTGCGATTAATGGATGGAACCCAGACATGGACTGGAGAGACTCAGTTAGGTGGACATTAACAAACAACTTTGATTTTATAGTGGGAGGGTATGCACAACACTATCCTTTCCATTACTTCCAAAAAGATTTTTGCACTGAAGAATTGATAGGTAGATATGAACAGCGACTTAAAATTTAGTGAACTTCACGAGGCACTTGCGTCTTTTAATTTTAATACTAAAATAGAAACTGAATATAGATTAAAATATAATATAGAAACTGGTGAATACAGAACTGAAGATGCTTGCACTGTACCTGTTGAGGAAGTATGGGAGGAAGATTACATAGTTCTACCCTACGGCGCTCCTCTTCATAGCCCTAAAGATCATAGAATTATTGATGGTAAAATTACATGGATAGATACTAGTATTAGTACGTTTTGGGATGAGACACCAGAAGCGGACATATTAGAAAACAATCCATATTTTTGTATAAAGGAAATTAACGATGGCATTGAATAGTGTTGAAGACAATCTTGGAAATATAAACAGTGACAATTATGACGTAATTAGACCATTTAGTTGTAATATTCTTAGAACACAAATGGAACCAGAGTTAGTAACCTGTATGCAGGATATATTTAAAACACAGAGTGAAAGTATAGACAAAGACTCATACTATCGAACACCTCAAGAAGTTGATAATAGTTGGGGATTAGCTGGCAACAATGTTAAAGAATTTAATATTAATGAGGAGATGCTGGACGAAGCCGCAATGCCGTTAATAGTAAGAGCTTTATCAGATATATCGTGTCAATTTTACATGAGTACTATTGAAAATGAATGGAATTTTAAGAAAGGTGTGGTTACGCCTTTACACGTTGAGATTATTGAAAAACATCTTGCCAATATGGCACTTACTGTAAACATTCAAGATGTTTGGGGGAACGTTAGTATAGCTGGTGACTTTAACCCGCCGCATACACACAGTGGACATGTTAGTGGAGTTGCTTACTTCCAGTTACCTGATGACATCGAGAAAGAGTGGTTACTTGAAGATCATGACCCTAGTGCGGGTATGATTAACTTCTGGGATGGCAGAAGCCAACAACTGTCTTTATCTAGTTTTAAAGTTAAACCTGTTGTTGGACATTTATATTGTTTTCCAGCTTGGTTAAACCACAGTGTATGGCCTTTTCGTAGTCCTGGGCAACGCTGGAGTATAAGTTATAATTGTGAAGTGTATAATCAAAATAATGATTTACGATTATATGATGAAGAAAAAGATCAGTTGCGCGATAACCGCATCAAGATATTAAAGGAAATGGAAGATGCTGGTTGATGTCGCAGATTTAGATTGCATCTATCTTAGTTATGACGAACCACAGAAGGAAGAGTTTTGGATTGAAATACAGAATTTAGTACCCTGGGCTAAACGTATAGACGGAGTTGAAGGTAGCGATGCAGCACATAAGGCCGCCGCCGCAGTTAGTGACACAGAACGGTTTATACTCATTGATGGTGACAATATCCCTGATGCAAACTTCTTTGATTTACAGTTAGATATTCCAAAAGAGTACGAAGATTTTGTATTCCGTTGGAAGGCACGTAATGTAATTAATGGACTTATGTATGGCAACGGAGGCCTAAGTTGTTGGACACGTGAGTTTGTTAACAATATGCAAACGCACGAAGCAACAGACGGCAGTGACGAAACCGTAGTTGAATTTTGTTTTGATTTTAGATACAAAGCAATGAATAACGTTTACTCTACTACATATCCCAATGGTGATGCTTACCATGCCTGGAGAGCAGGCTTTAGAGAAGGGGTTAAGATGTGCCTTAAGAATGGGGCAAAACCCAGTTTGGAAGACTTCCACAAACATGTTCATGCTAGGAACTATGACAAATTGTGTATATGGCATAGTGTGGGTCAAGATAGCGAGTACGGATTTGAAGCGATGATAGGTGCAAGATATGGTACCTACAAGTTAATGTGTACCGACTGGGATTGGCATGAGGTCAGAGACTTTGCTGCATTGCATGCCCTCTGGGAAAAACATTACTACACAGTGGATGAATTCCATGAGTGGGGAGCAACACTTAGACGAAAATTGTTGCTCCCTATTGTGGATTATACAGCAGAACAGAGTAAATTCTTTAAGCATTACTATAAGCAAACCTACCAAGAACATGATCCAATGACTACAGAACTAGAAGTAATTAGAAAGATCGAAGGGTGGTAACTTGTTATGAGTGATTATCTAGACGATGCACAAATAGCCAAAGCAAAACTAGCCGGAGTAAGCGGTAGTTTCTGTTTGGCTAAGTGGAAGCAAACAAGCCTACACTTGACTACAGGCCACACTAACAGTTGTTACCATCCGCCTTTGCATAATATTCCAACAGAGCCTCTTGCAGATAATCCAAGTGCTTTACATAACACCGCGCATAAAAAAGAACGCCGTGCTGAGATGGTAGACCCAATGACCAAGGTAAAGCATAGTGAATGTGACTACTGTTGGAACATAGAAAAGCAAGGTGCTTTAAGTGATAGACATTACCGCAGTGGTGAGCCCTGGGCAATGGACAGTTTTCAAGAGATTGTAGCAGACCCGCTTGCTGATATTAACCCTAGTTATGTAGAAGTTAACTTTAACAATGCCTGTAACCTAGCGTGTAGTTATTGTAGCCCACAGTTTAGCAGTACATGGACAAAAGAAGCAAAGCAGCATGGGCCGTTTCCTACCAGCACTCCGCATAACGACCCAAGTCATTTTACAGGCGAACGTAGGGCTATACCTAACAAGGACACTAACCCATATAGAGAAGCATTTTGGAAGTGGTGGCCTGACTTATACAAAGATCTAAAACATTTTCGTATGACAGGCGGTGAGCCTATGATGGATCCTAATACATACAAGGTGTTTGATTATGTATTGGAAAATCCCAAGCCCGACTTACACTTAAACGTTACCAGTAACTTTAGCACAGAACCCAAGGTATGGGACAAGTATAAAGAATACGTGCAACGATTAACAGCAAATCCTGGAACAGTAGAACACTTTATGCAGTTCGTTAGCCTGGATACCTGGGGTAAACAAGCAGAGTATATACGTCACGGACTGGACTTTGACTTGGCAATAAATAGATGTGAAGAATTTATAACAGACGTCCCAGAGCGTTCAAGTTTAACCTTTATTATTACAATGAATAATCTTAGCATTGTTAGTCTCAAACGATTATTGGAACACATCTTATATTTGCGCAAAACCCACACTACTACGTACCAACGTATATGGTTCGACACCCCGTTGTTACGAACTCCAGAATGGCAGAGTATGCAGATACTTCCAAAGAGCTATCAGCAATGTTTGTGGGATTGCATTAATTTTATGAACGATAACTTGGATGAGATGCATGGATTTAAAGACTACGAAGTATTAAAAATGCGTCGTGACTTACAATGGATGCAAGAAGGAACAACAGACGTTGAACGCAAACAAGCAGACTTTTACCGATTCTTTAATGAACACGATCGCCGAAGAGGCACTAACTTTTTAGAATCATTCCCAGAGATGACAGAATTTTGGAGTACATGCGAATACAATGCCAACAGATAAAGAAATGAATAGACTTTTTTGGTCTGTAAAGGCCCAATTGATTCCTGAATCATGGTCTTTAGAAGCCAAACACAAGATGTATGATGTATATTTTAAACGTCAATGGTGCAACAACGAACAATGCCATTCAGAAGAAGAATTTGAGAAAGCATATGAGCAAAAACATGGATGATTTAGAGTTTAAGCAGACTGTACTTGATACAAAGAGTGCCAGTTTCTGTGGTGCTAAATGGTATAACGCTACTGTATGGCTAGGGTCAGGTATGACTACTAGTTGTCATCATCCACTGCCTCATAAGATTGATCCAATAGCAGTACAGTCTAATCCTAAACTTCTGCACAATACTCCAGAGAAAAAAGAACAACGCCGACAAATGCAATGCGGCGAACGTCCTGCAGGTTGTGAATACTGCTGGAAGATTGAAGATATGGGAGAGACCTATATCAGTGACCGCGTATATAAAAGTAAGATATATACTGATGAGGCACTTAATGATGCATATACCACAGACTTTAATGAAGACATTAACTTACATACACTTGAGATTGCCTTTGACAGAACTTGTAACTTTGCTTGCAGCTATTGCAATCCTGCTTTTAGTACTACTTGGGTAAAAGATTTAAAGAACAACGGCGGCTATACTGATCTTGTTAGTGACGGGCGTAATCATTTTACTCATAGTCATGACAGCAACCAACTATTTGGATTAAACGAATACAATCCTTATGTAGAAGCGTTCTTTAAATGGTGGGACAGTGACTTACACAGTACATTGCATGAACTACGCATTACTGGTGGTGAGCCTATTATGAGCCCTGAGCTTTGGAAGTTATTAGATTGGTTTAAGAAAGAAGATAATACATCAGATTGTAGTATCGCTATTAACAGCAATCTAGGTGGTAAACCAGAGTTAATTGATCGTTTAGTTGAAGCAAGAACACACTTACCTAGTCTGGATGTATATACTAGTTGTGAGTCTACAGGAATTAAAGCAGAGTACATTAGAGATGGATTAGACTTTAATAGCTGGTGGGACAACCTAGTAAGACTACACCAATCCGGCATAACCACGCATTGTATGATGACAGTTAATGCACTTTGTTTGGACACACTACCAGACTTGATATTTAAAATACTGTATGCTAGACAAGAGTTAAACAAAGAATTTGCAGTGTTTAGTTTAAATATTCTTAGATTTCCTAGCTTTCAAAGTTGTTTGGTATTACCCCAAAATGTCAAAAACATATGTGCAGGAAGGTTAAAAGCAATCCTATCCTGGGACTTACATGATTTTGAACGAGGTCAAGTTGAGAGACTCATTGAATATTTGCACACAGTAGAGACCCCACACAACGAAGCATTTGAAATGCCTAAACTACACAATGATTTTAAGCAATTCTACCAACAATATGACGTAAGAAGAAACAAAAACTTTGAGACGACATTTCCAGAGTTAAAAGATTGGTACATGACACTATGACAGAAGAAATAGAAAACATATATAGTGATTATGATTATGGACAACGAAAGCCATTACACATTAAAACTGAGTCATTAACAGAACATGAACAGGAACTCCTTATTAAGAGCGACACGTTTTGCATGTTGCCTTGGATCCACCTACATGCATACCCTGACGGTAAGGCATATCCATGTTGTTTAGCAAAGTATGAACACCCAGTTGGATCATTGAGAGACAACACCATTGATGAAGTATGGCGTGATAAGCCCATGCAACAGATGCGAGAGAACATGCTGGAAAACAAACCTTGTGTGGAATGCACTAAGTGCTATGAACAAGAGGAGTCAGGTTTCTTTAGTATGCGAAACTCAAGTAACCAGACGTTTGGGCATCATATTAAGGAAACATTAACCAGCAACGAGTTAAAGATCCGTTACTATGACATCAGGTTTAGTAACTTATGCAACTTTAGTTGTCGGAGTTGTGGTGATATCTTTAGTAGTAATTGGACAAAAGAGTACAAAGAGTACGGTTGGTTGCCTAAAGATGCACCCAACGTAACTTATGCGGGTAGATTTAAAACAGATATCTGGGAACAAACATTACCGCATGTGCCTTATTTCCAGGAAGTTTACTTTGCTGGTGGTGAGCCACTAATGATGCAAGAACACTGGGACTTGTTAGACGAGTTAATTAAACAAGGTCGCACAGATGTTAAACTGGTATACAATACTAATTTTAGCGAGACAGTATTTAAAGGCAGGGATGTTTTTGAAATTTGGCGTGAGTTTGATGAAGTAAGCATAGGTGCTAGTCTAGATGCTAGTTATGCTCGCGGTGAACTAATGCGCAAAGGTACTAAATGGAGTCAAACCGTAGCCAACCGTGAACGTATGATAGAAGTTTGTCCTGATGTAGATTTTTATATCTCAAGCACACTGAGTATCATGAACAGTTATCATATTCCAGATTTCCACAGGGAATGGATTGAGTTAGGGTTGTTAGAACCAATGGATTGGAACATTAACATATTACAAAGCCCAGAGTATTATAGGATTGATGTATTGCCAGAGACTATGAAACAAGAAGTACTCGCAATTTACGCTGACCACATTTCTTATCTAGAAGATAAAGATCGATTTAAACGTGCTATTAATGGATTTAAAAGCGCAATGAACTATATGTCAGGAACAGACAACAGTAGTTTAATCCCTGAACTACTAAAAAATTTAGATAAGCTAGATAACCTGCGTAAAGAAAACTTCTTTGATATATTTCCAGAACTAAAAAGGTTAAAAGATTATGCCAATTAATGAAGATACTGTCAAGGATACAAAATGCATACTCCCTTGGATCAGTTTAGAGACTACTCCGTTAGGGAAAGTGCGGCCCTGCTGTTTGTCAACAGAGGAACTATCTGGTATTGACTTAACCCAGGACACACTGGATGATGCATTTGATAGTAAAACAATGCGTGATCTTAGACGCAGTTTTCGGCGTGGTGAAAAACCAAGTAGTTGTGAAAGATGTTGGTTAGAAGAAGATTCGGGCAAAAAATCTAAACGTGAATATATGCTAGACAAGTTTAGTGAAGTTGAAGTCGACTACAGTAGCAACAATGGCACTAAGTTACAGTTCTTAGACTTAAAATTAGGTAACATATGTAACTTAAAATGTCGTATATGTGGCAGTTGGAGTAGCAGTAAGTGGGCTCAAGAACAGGTTACCCAACATGGAAAAGATCACATCGCTAAGGACTGGCTTAAACAAGGACAATGGCCACGTAAGAGCAATAGATTCTGGGAAAATATGGATCGTATGTTGCCTGATATAAACTACTTTGAGTTTACCGGTGGTGAACCGTTCCTTATCAAACAGCATTTTGATTTACTAAAACGGGCTGTAGACTTAGGACACGACAAAGATATTGATATACATTATAATACAAATGGCACTCAGTATCCTGTGCAACACAAGGTATGGAAAAACTTTAAACATGTACAGATTGCATTTAGTATTGACAACGTTGGTGACCGTTTTGAGTATGAGCGTGACGGCGCAAAGTGGGCTACAGTTAATAGTAACATTAAGAAGTTTCAAAAATTAAAGGAACAGGGGTATCCGTTAAGTTTTCAAATTTGTGTTACCTGGAATGTACAAAACATCTTCTACATAGATGAGTTTCTAACATGGGCAAAGACCTGTGGCATTGACGACATACATTTTAACTTAATGCATGATCCAGAAGAGTTTGCTCTGTCTAAAGTGCCTGCAAAGATGCTTACTCCATTAGTTTTAAAATTGCAGAAAGCGCAAACGCTTCATCCTAAATATGCAGATCAAATTATTAGTTTAAAGAATATTGTAATGCAGAGCCGTAGAACTTTGAAGCATCTTGTTGAAGAAAAATATAGATCAGGAGAAGCACTAGTAAAGAAGTTAACCGAGACTGATAACTTCCGAGGTATTAAGTTTTCCGACACTCACCCTGAAGTAGCAAAAATGATTGGCTATGAATAAACCTGATAACTTATGTATGGCACCCTGGACGCATACCTATCTCAGCCCACAAACTGAGCGTAGACTATGTTGTGCGAGCAGAGAACCTGCACAGAGTTTTACACAATACATTGACACTGATGCTGGTGATAACGTATACGCTCCGCAAAGTTTAGATGAGTATTGGAATAGTGAACGTATCCGTAGAGTAAGGCGTGATATGATGAACAACATTGTGCCAGCTGAGTGTGAAGTGTGTGATAAGAAGTTACTTAACACTGACGTTTACCGTGATTACTTTGGACATCTGTTTGCACACAAATATCCTGAAGTTGTTGCTAGCACAGACGAAACTGGTTATACAACAATGAAGCCCATAAGCTGGGACTATCGTTTCAGTAACCTATGCAACTTTAAATGTCGTATGTGTGGTCCTATGTTATCAAGTAGCTGGGAAACAGAAGCTCGTAAACAAGGTAAAATAGAACCTTGGATGGAGCCAGCAGTAAAAGAACAAATTAGCAACTATCAAGACACGCAGATAGAAGCTGAGTTTAGTCAGGCAGTCGAAGAACATCGCATAGAAGAAATATACTGGGTTGGTGGCGAGCCACTGATGTACGAACAACACTGGCGATACATGCAACGTATTATTGAACTAGGAGATGGTCCTGGGTTATATGCTAGATACAATACAAATTTAAGCCGTGTAGACTATCAAGGCATTAACTTATACACTGACATATTAGACAACATTAGAGACTGGCAGGTATGCGCTAGTATTGACGGCACTGGTCCGGTAGGAGAGTATATACGCACTGGGTTAAAGTACGACTCATGGTTAGAAAATTTTAAACAAGGACTATCTCATGCTCGCAATCAACGTATGATGCGGCTAGACTTCACACTTACTACTCCTGGGTTAACAGAAGTAGTAAATATATGCAACCTAGCAGACGAACTAGGTGTTCAAATACTTGCTAAAACTACGTTTGCATTTACCCCTGACATTGCTATGTCTCCCTTGTTCTTGACAAAGGACATACTACATAGTATAATAAGTGAAATACTACCCACCGTCACTAGACACAGGGCAGTACATGATCTGCTTAGTAACTTGTTAACACGCCCTACGTTTGAAGAAGAGTTTCCTGATTCATTCCAAGAGGCAAGAATACAAGGCAAGAAAAGACTACAAAAACTGGACGCACTTAGGGGAGGATTGAGCTTTGGCGAAACAATTAGACCATATGAAGCGTTACATGAATGGTGGAGTGCAATACCCAATGGGCTGGATTAAAAGACTTATAGGCAGAATTAAAATGGAAATACAGTATCGCAAACGATTAAAAGAGTTGCGTAAACGGGATCCTTTTATTTACAAATGAAACTAGCAAATACATTAGGCGTTAGTGCAGGATTTCACGACGCTGGAGTTAGTGTTGTTGACAGCAGGGGTAATATACTCTTTGCTGGACACAGTGAACGATATAGTCGTGTTAAGAACGACTCTACTTTAAATCAAGGTATTATCGACGAAGCATTAAGTCATGGTGAGATTGCTAGAGTAGCATGGTATGAAACCCCATGGCTTAAAAAGACTAGACAGTTATACAGCGGTGAGTTCCGCAAGGCATTTACTGACAAGAGCCCTAAACAGCATTTAAGTGAAGTAGGTGTTAACCGGCCTATCCAATGTCACAGGCATCATTTAAGTCATGCCGCCGCTGGATTTCAAACAAGTCCTTACGAGCGGGCTATTGTAGTCGTTGTTGATGCCATTGGTGAATGGGATACTTACAGCGCATACCGTGCTGAGTATGACAACAGAGGAAAAGCACAATACACCCGCATAATGAGCCAGCATTATCCACATAGCATGGGATTGTTCTACAGTGCAATGACTCAGCGTGTGGGATTAAAGCCCATGGAAGAAGAATATATCCTAATGGGGATGTCTGCTTACGGACAGCCTGGCCGTTACCGGGATGTTTATGATACCTTTGTCCAAGAAGATCATGCGCAAACTTGGAAACAGAATTTCCATGCCGGGATTAATCCTGAGTTCCTAAAGGATGCAGCAAGCGAAGACATAGCTCTTGCAGGCCAACTGGTAGTGGAACGATGTCTAACTACATTAATGAAACAACTTGCATCTGATAATCCAGACATTGACGACTGTGTGTTTATGGGAGGGGTTGCTCTTAATTGTGTCGCTAACGCACAAATAAGAATGGTTTGGAATAGACTTTGGATTATGCCTAACCCAGGAGATTGCGGTAGTAGTTTAGGAGCCGCGGCTTTATCTTATGGCAAAAAATTAAACTGGACAGGCCCGTATCTAGGAACTAATATACCTGGTGACTATCCCTGTGAGGAACTAGTAAGCGAACTAGTAGAGAATAAGATCGTAGGCGTTGCCAGTGGCAGGGCAGAGTTTGGTCCCAGGGCATTGGGTAACAGAAGTTTACTTGCTGATCCAAGAGGCGATGACATCAAGGATCGTGTTAATGAAATTAAACGCAGACAAAAGTTTAGGCCATTTGCGCCAATGATCCTAGAAGAATACGCACACGACTATTTTGATATGCCTAAGTTTGACAATCAACCGTATATGCAAAGTGTCTACGAGTGTAAGTTTCCAAAACAATTCCCAGCCATCGTACACAAAGACGGAACAAGTCGTGTACAAACAGTGGGTAAAGACGACAAAACAGGTGCCAGGCAATTATTAGAGATGTGGTATGTAATGACAGATTGTCCTATTATATTAAACACTAGTCTAAACATTAGAGGTGAGCCTGTAGTAAATGACCGCGCAGACGCAGACAGATTTCAACAACGATATAATGTTAAGGTATGCAGTTAAATGAAAAATAAGTTAATTAAAAAGGTAAAAAAGATGGAATTAGGTAACCCCGTAATTACTACCCTTGTTGGGCTGGTAATTTTTTATATTGGTTTAAAGATGTTTTCAGGTGGTATGAAATCTATGGGTAATATGGATCACTTATCCTATTTTATTCATAATCCATATTGGATGTTTTTGGGTGGAATTGTTATGACACTGTTATGGCAATCTTCGTCATTATCTA
>Ga0209816_1001235_pt1 | contig 19246 bp, 20 predicted proteins | sample CoawatmetaG01DNA_FD_187509 | JGI IMG/M metagenome (GOLD analysis project Ga0209816, IMG submission 187509) | Marine microbial communities from the West Antarctic Peninsula - Coastal water metaG017-DNA (SPAdes) (version 2) | ecosystem: Environmental > Aquatic > Marine > Coastal ... | reverse complement strand
ACTCATGAAGTAATTGAAGCCGCCTCAACTAAATGGAATTTCATGAAACTAAAGCCTGGTCTAGTGGGAGGGCACTGCATAAGTATCGATCCTTACTATCTCATGCATAAATCAAAAATGTTAGGTTACTCTCCGGATATAATGATCAAGGCCAGAGAAGTAAATGAGGGAATGGGCGACTGGGTGGCATCCAATTTCTTCAGCTACATAAAACAAAAGAATATAGACTTAGACTCAACTAATATAACTTTTCTAGGTTACACCTTTAAAGAAAACTGTAGCGATATTAGAAATACAAAAGTAAGAGAGCTAATCTTTTCTCTTAAAGACAAGGGAGTTAATGTTTCCTTGTGGGATCCTTTATTAGAGCTTGCCGAGCTAGATAATCTTGAGTCCCAAGGTATTAAGGTCTATCGAACAGCACCAAATGATGTCCAATTTGCTTTTCTATGCGTACCGCACGATGAAATCTTAGAGTTTTTAGAAGTCTATAAAGGGCCGGTATTTGATTATAAAAAAATTACATATTAAAGTTTTTATACATATATCTTTTTACTTTCGTTTATAGATGTATACAATACACAATGTTTAATCTGGCTGGATGGCAGAGTGGTTATGCAGCGGCCTGCAAAGCCGTTAACGCCGGTTCGATTCCGGCTTCAGCCTCCATATATATGCCTTCATATATTTGAAAAACTCGAGTAAAATAAAAAAATGAAAATACAATTTATATCTAATGCATGTGCCATATTTGAATCAGACGCGGGCACAAGAATAATTACCGATCCCTGGTTAGATGATGGGGTTTTTGAGGGATCTTGGTGCCATTTTCATAAGCTAGAAACAACTTGGAAAGATATTCAAGATGTTGATGCAATATACTTAAGCCATGTTCATCCTGATCATTACGATGCTAGATTCTTTGAATTTAGAAAAGATATACCAATAATAATCCTAGATCATAAGTACAATTTTATTCATAAAAACCTTGAGAGCATGGGCTACACTAATTTAATCAAAGTAAAAAATAATGAAACTGTTGAAGTTGAGAAGTTTAAAGTTACATTATTTAGTCCCTTTGTCACTAATAACTATTTCGAAAAAGAATCTATAGTTGGAAATTTGATTGATTCAGCTATCGTTATTGAAGCGGACAGTATGGTAGCTTTTAATGCAAATGATAATACTCCTGATCCAAAAGCTAGTAAAATGCTTAAGAGTAAATTTGGTAAAATTGATCTTGCGATGATGAATTACAATGCAGCAGGGCCTTATCCTTCATGTTTTAATAATCTTACAACAGATCAAAAAATTGAAGAACATCATAAGAATCTTGCTAGAAATATTGACTATCTAGGTGAAAACCTAGAAGCAATGAACCCTTCATACTTTCTTCCTTTTGCTGGGGCTTATGTATTAGGTGGAAAGCTTCATTACAAAAATGAGTACCTTGGAACGACAACATGGGATCATTGCGCAAGTGAGTTAAGATCAAAAGATTCATTTGATACTGAAATAATTTGTCTAAATGAAAAAGATGTCTTTGATATAAATTTAGGAGTTTCAGACAAGCCTTATGTCCAAGTTGATATGGGTGAAGTTAATCGTTATATCAAAGAAGAATTATCGTTATTAAAATATCCTTATGAGGATGATATACAGCCAGACTTAAGCTTGCTAGAAGAGGATATTATTTTAGCCTCTGAAAGAATGTTGCAAAGATGTGAAAGAATAAATCTTGTACCTGATATGAATGTATACATTTCATTGAAAGAAAATAAAATAAAATTAACATCAGCGAAAGAATCGAAGGGTGACTTATTTTGCTCCCTTGACTCAAGGTTATTGAGAAGAATTTTAGATAGATCATCTCATTGGAATAATGCAGAGATTGGCTGTCACGTAGAGTTTAAGAGATCTCCAAATTATTACTCCCCAGATATCCACACAATGCTGCAATTTCTGCATCTTTAACATCTATAGCATCTAAGATGAAAAGCAATATTATCAATAAAATTGCTTTTAGGGTTGATAGCTCATCATTTATTGGCATTGGGCATATAAAAAGGTGTATTAATATTGCCATTGCTCTAAAAGAATTTGGAATTGAATCTATTTTTATATCGAGAAATCTTCCTAAAAATAACTATAACGATATTACTGATCTGGGATTCAAATTATGCATATTAGAATCACCTAAAAAAATTCCTAATGATACAAGAAACTCATCATCATGGCTTTGTGTTGACTGGATTGTTGATGCAAATGAAACAATCAATAAATTAAATGAATTGGGTTGTAGGTTTGTATTTGTTGATCACTACGCCATAGCACTTGAATGGGAGTCCTATGTTAAAGATAATAATTTCCTAATAGGGGTTTTGGACGATCTTGATAGAGAACATAATGCCGATATTTTAGTTGATTATAGTTTTTGGAAAGAAACAAAAGATTTTGAATACCTTGTTAATAAAGGATGTGTAAAACTTATTGGAAAGACCTTTATGCCACTTTCTAACTCCTTTAAAGGACGCAGTTTAAAGACTAAAAATTTTTGCTACCCAACTATACTCATATCTTTGGGAGGTTTTGATTTTGATGGCCTTGCTCTAAAATCTATAATTGCTCTAAATAAGCTTTGTAGCCAAAATATTAAAAAAGTTATAATTGTCACAGATATAGATTCAGAAATAAAATTAAAAGAAGTTCTTCAGGGTGTTTCTTTTAAATATGATTTACATATCTCTCCAAATGGATTGGGCTCTATTTATGAAGAGTCTGATATTTGTCTTGGAGCTTCAGGCGTATCATCCTTTGAGAGGGTATACTTTGAGATTCCACAACTAATTTTTGTAAAAGCCGACAACCAAATAGAGACTGCAAAACATTTAAACCAAAAAAATATGGCTATGGTAATCAAGGATTTTACACAGAATAATATTTCTAAATATATTGACGATTTTATAAAAGAAGAAACTCTTATAAAAATTAGTAAAAATTTATTAAATTTTATAGACCTAGACGGGGCAGTAAAAATTGCAAAAGAAATAAACGCTATTATAGAATATAAGAATGTTGCCAAAGATTAAAGCTAGATTAGCTAATGATGATGACTGTGAAGAAATTCTTATCTGGAGAAATGACTCTCTTACAAGAAAGAGTTTTTTTAACTCTGATCTTGTAAAAAAGTCAGAACATTCAAAATGGTTTGCAAATGTTCAAGAATCAAATAATTCTTTAATAGTTATACTTACACTGAACGAAGAAAGAATTGGAATGGTTCGATATGACTCAGCTGTAAAATCAACCCTCGTATCCATTAATACAAACCCGATGAAGCGAGGTATGGGCAACTCTTCGCAAATTTTAGTTCACTCTGAAGTTTTCCTAAAAAATAATATTTATTTCTTCCCATTACTTGTTGCAAATATCTTAAAAGACAATGAATTAAGCATTAAAGTTTTTAAAAGAGCTGGATATCAATTAGAATCTGAGAATAATAATTACTATAAATATATTAAAAAATTAAAATGAACTACCTAATTGCCTCGCATCATGAGTGGAACATGCAGAATTTCATAAAATTAAAAAATAATACTATAAGCGATCATTCTCTGTTCTTTATAGACTCTAGTAACGAGCTATCTCTTGACTACCTTAGTTCTATAAATCCAAGATATATATTTTTCCCACACTGGAGCCATATTGTTTCAAATGAAATCCTTGATAAGTATGATTGTGTTTGTTTCCATATGACAGATTTACCATTTGGCAGAGGTGGAAGCCCTTTACAGAATCTAATCCTAAATAATTTTTCTCATACTAAGATAACCGCATTAAAGATGTCAGATGAACTTGATGCAGGGCCTATATATTTAAAAAAGGATTTAGCTCTTGATGGCAGCGCAGAGGATATATATAAAAGATCTTCAAAAATTATTTTCTCCATGATAGATAATATGATTAAGAATGAAATTATTCCCTCTGAGCAAACGGGGAAGGTAACCCATTTCAAAAGAAGAAAGCCCTACGAAAGTGAGATTAAGGATATGTCTTCATTAAATGATTACTTCAACTTTATTAGAATGCTTGATGCTACAGGTTACCCTAAGGCATTTCTTGAGTTTGATGGATTCAATTATGAATTTTCCAAAGCCAAGTTAGCTAACGATGAGTTAGAGGTTAGTGTTAAAATTAAGAAATTAAAATAGCTAAAAAATAATGAAATTTTCTATAAGTAAAAGAGATATCGGAGAAGATTACGATCCATATGTAATTGCTGAGATTTCTGCAAACCATAATGGAGATATAGAAGTTGCTAAAGCTTCAATTATTTCAGCTAAAGAAAGTGGTGCGGATGCCGTAAAGCTACAAACCTATACACCTGATACTATGACAATTGATTGTGATAAGGATGATTTTCTAATCAAGGATGGCCTATGGAAGGGCAATAATTTATATAAGTTATATCAAGAAGCTTTTACTCCTTTTGAGTGGCATGAGGAGTTATTTACCTTTGCCAGAGAAGTAGGTATTACATTATTTAGCACTCCTTTCGATGAATCTGCTGTAAAGCTTCTAGAGTCTGTAAATGCTCCTGCCTATAAAGTTGCTTCATTTGAAGTGACCGACTTAACTCTTCTTAGATGTATAGCCTCAACAAAAAAACCAGTAATTATGTCAACGGGGATGGCTAACAGAAATGAAATTGATGAAGCTGTCAAAACTCTTTTTGAAAACGGCACTTCAGAATTAGCAATACTTCACTGTGTTAGCGGTTATCCTACAACACCAGAAGATGCAAATTTAAAAACCATTGTGGATTTAAAAGAAAGATATAAATGCGTAATTGGTTTATCTGATCACACTCTAACAAATTCAACTGCAATTGCCTCGGTAGCATTGGGTGCCTCAATTATCGAAAAGCATTTTATTATTGATCCATCAATGGGAGGTCCTGACAGTAGTTTTTCCATAACTCCAGATCAGCTAAGTAATCTAAAAAAATCGACATCAGAAGCAAGAAATGCAATTGGAAAAATTAATTACGAACTTAAGGGCGAAGAGAAGAATATGATTAAGTTCAGAAGATCTTTGTATGCTGTAAAGGACATTAAGTCAGGTGAAAGATTCACAAAACTAAATATGAGACGAATAAGACCAGGTTATGGAATTGAGCCTAAGCACTTTGAGGATGTTTTGGGAAAAACAGCAAATAAAGATATAGACTTTGGAACAGCGCTAAATTGGGATTTAATAAATGAATAAGGTAATGGTTGTAGCCGCTCATCCAGATGATGAATGGCTTGGTTGTGGCGGCACGATTTTAAAACATATAGATAATGGAGATGATGTTCTGGTGGTTTTTATTAGTGATGGATATTCTTCTAGAAAAATCAATAAAACTGATTCCCGAGATAATGCATCTTCAAATCTAATGAAAGAAATTGGAGCTCAAGAGCCAATCTTTCTAGGCTTTCCTGATAACAAACTAGATTCAATACCTATACTTGAAGTAATTCAAGGAATAGAAAAATGTAAAGTAAATTTTGATCCTAATATTGTATATACTCACTATGCACATGACCTCAATGTAGATCATCAGATCGTGTGCAGAGCAGTCTGCACTGCATTCAGACCTGAGCCTGGTAGTAGGCTAAAGTCCCTAAATCATTTTGAGATATTATCTTCTACTGAGTGGGCATATGATTCTAAGTTTAACCCAAACTTGTTTATAGATATATCAAGTAAATTAATTAGAAAAATTGAATTACTGGCTTTCTACAATGAAGAAATGAGAGACTTTCCTCATGCTAGAAGTAATAAGAATGTCTCATCCCTGGCAGAGTACAGAGGTTGCTCTGTGGGAGTTAATGCTGCAGAAGCTTTTTTTTCATCAAGGACGATACAAGATTGATTAGATATAATCCAGATATAATTCAGATATAAATATATTTATAATCTATAATGTCGCTGTCTTGCCCGGGTGGTGGAATTGGTAGACACAAGGGACTTAAAATCCCTCGCCAGAAATGGCATGCCGGTTCAAGTCCGGCTCCGGGTACCAATGCTTTAAGCGGTATATCCCTTTTAGTAATAATGAATTAAAATAAGCTAATATTTAAAGTAAAAAATCTATGTTCGATAATCAGACAATATTAATAACAGGAGGAACTGGATCGTTTGGCAATGCTTTTGTTCCAATGGTTTTAAAAAACTTCAATCCTAAAAAAATAATAATCTATTCCAGAGATGAAATGAAACAATGGGAAATGGCAAAACTTTTTCCTAACGAGCCAAGAATTCGTTTTTTTATTGGAGATGTAAGGGATAAAGACAGGCTTAATAGAGCAATGAATTCTGTTGACTATGTGGTTCATGCAGCCGCAACTAAGATTGTCCCAACAGCTGAATATAATCCTTTTGAGTGTGTCAAAACAAATATAATTGGAGCTATGAATATTATTGATGCATCTATAGATAACTCTGTAAAAGGAGTTGTTGCTTTATCTACAGATAAAGCGTCAAGCCCTATTAATTTATATGGGGCAACTAAGTTAGCTTCAGACAAGCTATTTGTTGCAGGAAATTCATATTCAGGAGGAGGGACGCAATTCTCTGTGGTTCGTTATGGCAACGTGATGGGCTCGAGAGGTTCGGTTATACCTTTCTTTATGTCAATTAAAGATCAAAAAGAATTACCAATAACTGATGTAAATATGACTAGATTCATGATATCTCTTGAAGAAGGTGTTGAGCTAGTCTGGCATGCCTTTCATGATATGAAAGGTGGAGAGATTTATGTTAAAAAAATACCCTCTATGAAAGTTACAGATATCGCTAATGCAATATCGCCGAATGCAGCAATAAAGATTATAGGCATAAGGCCAGGAGAGAAGCTACATGAACAAATGATAGGTTTAGAAGATACTCCATATACATATGAGTACAAAGATCATTACAAAATATTACCAGCTATCAATGATTGGTTTAATGATGAGTCAAGAATCAAAGATGGAAAAAAAGTAAGCTCAGATTTCATTTACTCAAGTGATAACAACTCAGAATGGATGAGAGAAGACGATTTAAAATTTTGGATAAATAAAAATATGCATAAATTAGGAAGTTTCTAGTTTAGAAACATTATTTTGAATATAGCTATAATTCCTGCAAGATCCGGCTCTAAAAGAATAAAAAATAAAAATATTAAAGAATTTTGTGGGAAGCCTATTATTGCTTGGTCAATTGAAGAGGCAATAAATAGCAAATGCTTCGATGAGATCATTGTATCAACAGATAGCTCATCGGTTGCTGAGGTCGCAAAAGAATATGGCGCAAAAGTACCTTTTCTTAGAACACCTGACTTGTCAGATGACCATACGGGTTTGTTGGATGTTATAAAAGATGCGATTTATCAACTGACGAAACTCGGATACAACTTTGAAAATGTTTGTTGCATATTAGCCACCGCCCCATTTATTAAATCAAATTATATAAATGATGGCTTGGAAAGGATCATTAATAACAATCAAATATTTGCATTTTCAGCTACAACATTTAAATACCCAGTGCAAAGGTCTTTCACTATAGATGGTAAGGAGGGCTTGCAAATGCTTTTTGAAAAGAATTACCATACAAGATCACAAGATTTAAGTGAGGTTTGGCATGATGCTGCTCAGTTTTATTGGGGATCTAAAGAGACATGGAAGAATGCTAACAAAGTTTTTTTAGATAGTTCAGAAATAGTCAAAATACCTAATATGGTTGTGCAAGATATTGATACAAATGAAGACTGGAAAAATGCAGAGTTAGTATACAAAATTTTAAATACATAGTTTATTTCTAGATGCAATGAGAAGCTTAATTATTAATCTGTACCAAGGGCAGTTACCAAGAGATATATCTGTATCATCAAAATTAGCAAATAAAAAAAATATACATTTGCTGAACTTCTATCCCCAAATTAATAATTTTTATGAAAATACTTTTAGTAGTAATAAATTCTTAAATACAAAAATTACTGATGATTGCATGGACTTTCATAATCATTTTATAGACTCCTTATCAATAAATAATTCAAGTTACAAAGAGCTTGAGCTGCTTAAAAAGCAATTATTTAGCTATTCTTTTTATCAAACATATGGCGCAAGTCTTCTAAAAATTGCATGTATTCAGAATTTTCTAAAATCTCAACAAAGCTTTAAAAGAATAATAATATTTTCTGAGGAGGGCAAGAATACATTACTAATTAAAATTTTATTAAGTAACCTTAAGTACGTCGAGGTTAAATATATAAAAGATATTACTTTTCCTCTATTGCCTTTACTCAATAAAATAAAAAATTATGATTTCCTTTTAATAAAAACTAGATTGATGTCATATATAAATAGAGTGATATTTAAAAATAATATAAAATTTATATTTGATAATTCCTCAAGAATTTTTGAAAAAATATACAAAAGAACCCCACCTTTTTCTACGTCTATTTATAGGGATGTTGATTATAAAAAAACAGAAATAAGCAATTTGAAGCTAACATACAATGAAGAAGTATTTAATAATTTTGATCTCTCGCCGCTATATGAAGAAATTAAAAATATTGTCCTCACTTTTTTTGCAAAATTACCATCAATTGAAGAAGAAATCCAACTACTAGAACCAAAAGGTAAATATTTTTTAACCAACTCAAGTGCAACACCAATTCAAGTGGCAAAGATATTTTTTTTTAATAAGTTTAATGGAAGAGTTGTACTTAAATTTGACGGCAATCTTTCCCCTGATTCAGAATTTAAGAAATCCATATATAAATATCTTGGAGGCTATGACTTATCAGTTTTAAGTTTATTTAACTCTTCTCATCAGAGTAAATCTTTTGAGAGTAATAAAAATACACCAGTTGTAATTGGATCTCTTTCTTTACCAATAAAATATTCTAGTAATCTCATAGAACCCTTGCCCATAAATAGAAGGTTTATAGTACCTTTAACCGCTGCTAATTTTTATAACTCAAAACCTGGATTTCAAAAAGATATTTTTGATAACATCTTTTATATTAAGCAATTAGAAGAGCTTTCAAGAATAAGAGATATTGAAATAGACTTTAAAATGCACCCTTCAGATTATTCAAACTTAAATTTATATAAATCAATCATAAATTCAAACAAATCTTGTAGAGTAATTAGTAGCAAACTTGCTCTTAAGGACTATCTTAAGTATTCTGGAGTTATATCTCACTCCACAACAGTGGCGTTAGAATCTTTTTATATTGGTTGTAATCAAATAATCTATAATCCATTTAATTGGAAATCACCCCATGATCACTTAATTGATTATCAAAATAAAAAAACAACCCCATTGCTGCTTCATTGCAAAAATGCATCTGAACTTAACGATGCTGTTGCACTTTCCATGAAATCTGGTGAACTTGATAATGCATTAATGGATGATCTTAATATCAAATATAAATCGATAATGTGTAATTTTTCTCTAGACTACGAAAAAGAATTTAATTTATTTTTTAAAAAAGAATTTGGTCAACATGATAGCTGATATTAATTTTTACCATCTTTATTCCTATAATATATATAGTTAAATTGGATTATATTTTTTAAATGCAAATTACCTCAATTATCAAAAAGTCACTTTCATTGAATTTATTAAATATAGTTTCAAAATTGACGCATTTATTCTTTTTCATATATGTATCTTCTAAAGTTTCTTTGAATGATTTTGGAATTTATGGTTATATAAATCTTGCTGTTCAATACTTTTTTCTATTTTCTGTAATTATAACTTCTTCAGCTGTTCGAGAGGTTGCAATAGATGATGAAAATGATTATAAAATCTCTGATAACAAATTATCATGGTCAATATTAATAGATCTTTTATTTTTTATCATCCCGATAATGTTATGCCTCATATTTTATATTTTGTCAGTTGGAGGAGATGAATCTTATTTATTTCTTGTAGTCGGATTTTTTATAGGCTTTCAAAAACTAAATCAAATATGGTCTTCTATAGCAATTATAAGAAGTTCGCTAGATGCCTTATTTAAAAGTAGATTAGTGCAGTTGGTATCTTTTTCTTTAGGTTTTTTAATAGCTATGAGAATCAATTTGCTGTTAGCTCTTATTCTTTACCCATACATTGGTTATTTAGCATCATGGCTTTATCTTCTTTCTCAAAAACTATTTTCTTTTAGCTTAAAAAATGCCTTTCTTAACAAGGATAGAATAATCAAAGCAGCTATAAAACTTCAGTTTCTTACGATTGCTTATTGGGCTTTTACCCTTTCCGATAGAACAATTGTTGCATTTCTTTTAGATACTGAAATGCTTGGGGTTTATACTCTCATATCAACATTAGTACTTTTTTCAAGGCAAGCAATAGGAGAGTTCTTGAATTTACTTCAGCCCTTCATCCTAAAAGAAATTGAGCTCAGAAAAAATAAAGAAAAAAAATTAGAAATGATTACATACCTAGTCGGCCTAGGTAGTTTGATGGTGATATATTCACTTCAAATTACATTTTATTTCCTAACAAAATACTTTGCCATACAATATTTTGACTATGTAGGAGTTTTAAATATTCTTTCATACAGTTTATTTTTTATTTCCATATGCGGTATTAGCGGAGTTATTCTAAGCTCAAAAACCCTTTCAAAAATACATGTATCCATATATTTATGTCTCTTAGGTATTATTATGAATATTATATTAATCTTTATTTTTACAAAATATAATTATGGTCTTCATGGCGTAGCTGCATCTTCAGTATTGAGCATATCAATTACAGGCTTACTCCAATTTTTATTTTGTAGAGAGTTTATATTTCAATCTAGAAAAGAGCTAAGTCATTTATTGCTATTTGGATCTCTTCCTCCTTTAATTCTATTAATAACTCAAGTAATTTTCTTTAATTCAAATGTTTATTTTTCAATAGTGGTATTTTTATTACTTGCTATGATTTCACTTTATTTGTATTTAAATAAAATATTTTTAAACATTATTAAAGTATAAATCTATTTATTAAACTAGCTGTTTATTGCGTATAAACCCTTATAAATAGATGCCAAACCACTGTATGTATAAACTATTTAAGTTAAAATAAACCATGAATCTAAAAAAATTTATACTATCTCACAAGCTTGTTATCTTTGACTTCGATGGCGTCATAAAAAAATCCAACAAGGCTAAATTAGATGGCTACTTAAATTTAATAGCTGATATTGACAAGACCCAATTAGAATATATAAAAGATCATCATATTAATAATCAAGGCATCTCAAGGTTTGTTAAGGTTCCACTATACTTAAATCATTGCGAGAAAAGCGTAGAAAATGATAATGTAAATTACTATCTTCAGAAATACTCAAACTTGGTTATTGACGAGGTGGTTAATAGTAATTGGGTTGATGGAGTCTTAGATATACTAAAAGGTAAAAAACAAAATAATGTCTTTGCAATTTGCACGGGAACTCCTCAAGAAGAAATAAAAAAAATTATTGAGCATCTTGGTATTGGGCATTTTTTTGACTATGTCTATGGATCACCTATGAAAAAAACCACCGCAACAGAAATGATTATCGAAAGCACAAATATACTTAATACAGAATCATTATTTATTGGTGATGCAAGAGAAGACTTTAATGCTGCAGCAAACAATAATCTTAACTTTCTTCTAGTTGAGAATGAGTACAATGAATTGTTTTGTGAGAAATATAGTGGAATTAGTTGTAAAAACTTTTTAATTTGATGAAGTTAGACTTTCCTAGTGATATGATACTTTTTTAAACTTTTACCCATTGAATATGAATCTTGCTTTTCTTATAAACCATTTTTTATTAAACTGGAAGAAATGTTTACTATTTTCTATAGTATTTTTAATACTTTCTTGGCTATATATAGATTCAATTCCAAAAGAATATGAATCTGACGCAGTGCTAAAAGTAAATTCGTTTTACAAAATGAATAATACGGCACAAATATCATCAGGTGGACTTAGCAGTCTTGTAGGATTGGGATCTGGCTCATCAGATAACGGAGCAGACCCTGCAATTGCATACTTTCATTCAAGAGACTTCCAATATAATTTAATTAAATCATATGCTATAGATGACCTTTTCTTAGTGCCAACAAATATTAGTGAAGACGATCGCCTTGATCGTACATATAAAATCTTGAAGAATAAATTGTCCATAGCTCAAGACAGCAAGATATTTGGTATTTATAAAATAAAGTTTAGGTCATTTGATCCAGAACTTTCAAAAACGATAGCCACTAACGCAATTTATGATCTAAATAAGGCTATGTCTACGAATGACTCACAGTCAATTAATAAAAGAATTAAATATATTGATAGCCAGATGAGCACTGTTAAATCTAGCTCAATCAAAAGCTCATTTTCTTCAATACTTGAAAATGATGTTAAAAAATTAATATTGATAGACACAACGCCTGAAGAATATATTTTTGAATTTATTGCACTCCCACATGAAAGTATAAATAAAATTTACCCATCTAGAGCAATATTATTGTTACTAGCTTTATTTGTTTTAATCTTATCCTTCCCGGCATATTTCATAATAAAGTTATTGGTTCAGGACTTAAAAAAACAAATCATAGAATTAAAGGTAACGTAATGAGTAATAGTTATAAAAGTGATATAGGCTCTTGGATAACAATACCCTCAGAGATAGTAGCGGAAATATTCTCTCGACAACCTTATGATTTTATAGTTATTGATTTAGAGCATTCAGTAATTTCTATAGAATCAATGCAAAATTTAATTAGAATCGTCCAATCACATAATACAAGATGCCTGGTTAGAATCTCTGAAAATAACACAAATTTGATTAAAAAAGTCATGGACTCTGGAGCGGATGGAATAATTGTTCCAATGGTAAATAGCGCTGATGAGGTTAAAAATATTATTGATTCAGTATATTACCCACCTCATGGTAAAAGAGGCGTAGGGCTTGCAAGGGCACAGGCATATGGCGAGGCATTTGATGAATATCTTCTTAAAAATATCAATAAAGAGTTCGAGATTATCGTTCAGATTGAACATATAGATGCAGTGCATAATATTGATGAGATAATTAAAGAAGATGAGGTTAATGGTTTTATGATTGGACCATATGACCTATCAGCATCAATAGGAGATCCTGGAAATTTTGAGTCAGATGAATATAAGAATGCATTAAAAATAATTGAAAATAAAAGTAAAAAATATAACAAAAAGCAAGGAATCCATCTTATTGAGCCCAGTCCTGATAGGCTTAAAGAGTTAATTGATAAAAATTATGATTTTATTATTTATAGCTTTGATACCAGAATGCTTTCAATTTCAGCAAAGGAGCTTTTTTAATGAATATAGTATGCATAATTCCAGCGAGAATGAACTCTTCAAGATTTCCAGGAAAGCCATTAATGGAAATTTCTGGCAAAGCTATGATAAAAATATGCTATGAGAATGCCATCAACTCTAAATCATATAGCAAAGTCGTAATTGCAACTTGTGATAATGAGATAAAAAATTATTGTACATCTAATGATATGGATTATGAAATGACCTCTAGCTCTCATGAAAGGTGCTCTAGTAGATGTTTAGAGGCGCTATTAAACCTTGAAAATAAAGGTGAAAATTATGATGCGGTTTTAATGCTTCAAGGAGATGAGCCATTAATAAACTCAGATATGCTCAAAAAATCTGCTCAAGCTCTTAAAAGTGGAGAAGCAAAAGTTACTAATCTCATGACTGAAATTACTAATATGGAAGAATATAAAGATATAAACGAGGTCAAAGTTGTTGTTGATAATAATTCAAATGCTATATATTTCTCTAGAGCACCAATTCCAGCAACCAAAGATGAGATAAAGTTTCCAGTTTTTAAACAAGTGTGTGCAATTGGCTTTTCAAGAGAATCTTTAATAGCCTTTGAGGATTTTCCTGAAAGTTCTCTTGAAAAAATAGAGTCAGTAGATATGCTTCGCTTTGTTCAGAACGATGTGAAAATAAAAATGATTGAAGTTTCTGGCAATATTGTTAGTGTTGATACACCAAGTGATCTTAAGAAAGCACAATTATTTTTTAAATAACTGTTCTCATATGAAAAATACAGTATTAATAACGGGGGCAGCAGGTTTTATAGGATCTATCACTGCTAATAAGTTTTTAGATTTTTCTAATGTTGTAACTATAGACAATCTTTCAACTGGATATGCTGAAAATATTCCAGAGGAAGTAACCTTTTACAAAGGTGACATCTCTGACAAGCATTTGATTGAGAAAGTATTTTCTGAAAATAAAATAGATTATATTATTCATATTGCTGGACAAAGCTCAGGTGAAATTAGTTTTGATTCACCGGAGTATGACCTGAATACAAATACATTATCAACTCTACATTTACTAGATGTGGCAAATAAAGTCGGTATCAAAAAGTTTATTTATATCAGCACGATGTCGGTATATGGGAATAAGGATGCCTTATGCTCAGAAGATACTTCATGCAGCCCAATGTCTTTTTATGGAGTTGGGAAGTATGCAAGTGAGCAATACCTAAGAATATACAAAGAACAATATGATATTGATTATATTTGTTTAAGGCTTTTTAATATATATGGACCGGGGCAAAATTTAAAAAATTTAAGACAAGGTATGGCCAGTATTTTCTTAGCCCAACTACTTGAATCAAATGAGATAAATGTGCACGGTTCCTTGGACAGATATAGAGATATGGTTTATGTTCATGACGTCGTCCAGGTTATTGAAAATATTTATTTTATGAATGAATTCCCTTGTAGCATATTAAATATTGGAACAGGAATTAAAACGACCGTTGGAAAGCTAATAGACCTAATAGCATTAAATTTAGGTATAAAAAATCTTGTAATAAACCAACCTTCAGAAACAAGGGGGGATATTTTTGGGATAACCTCTAATACAGATAGGTTTTATAAATATTTTCCAGATTTCAAATTCACTCCTTTAGAAAAAGGCATAAAAAAAATGGTAGGGCATAATAAATGATAAATGATAAAAAAGTACTAGTAGTAATTCCAGCGAGAATGGGCTCATATAGATTCCCCACAAAGCCTTTAGAAATTATAAATGGAATACCAATGATACAAAGAGTTTATGAAGGGGCTCTTCTATCAAAATATGCAGATTTTATATGTATTGCCACTCCAAATGATGAGATATCAAATTTTTGTAAATCTATAAATGCAAATTATTTTTTAACAAAAACTGAATGCAAGAGAGGTACCAATAGAGTTTATGAAACATTTCAAGAGGTTATGCCTGATGCGGACATAATTGTAAACCTTCAAGGCGATGAGCCGTTAGTTAATGGTGAGGTCTTAGATTTAGCAATCAAAACCTTATATGAAGATCAAGAGGCTGCATGCGTAAATCTATTTAAATATGCTTCATACCAAGAGGCACTCGAAGATATGAATGAGGTTAAGGTTGTAACTGATTGTAATGATTACGCAATGTACTTTTCACGCAACCCTTTACCTGCTGTTTGGCTTGGTGATAAAGAATTTATGTGCAAACTCGAAATTTGTATAATGCCTTTCTGGAATTGGTCAATTAAAAAATTTGAAGAACTTCCTGAAAGAACATATGAGGACATTGAATCTGTTGATATGTTAAGGCTTTTAGAAAATGGCCTCAAGGTAAAAATGGTTGAAGCTCCAATAGATATGCAGAGCGTTGATGTTCCTGAAGATATTCCTAAAGTAGAAAAGATATTAAACAGCTATTAAGTAAGTCATTGGAGCACTCTTTAAACCTAAAGCAAAATACTTTTCTATTAACTTTAGCTGTAATAATATTTTTTCCTAGGGGCGTTGGTCTTTCGTTATTTGGATTTGTTCTAGACTTAAATGAAATTATTCATTTGATCCTAGTGGTATTTATCTTATCAAAAATAAAAATAGATATACAAAAAGATGGTCTTTTGGTGCTGTTATTAATCTCCCCAATTTTCTTAGTTTTCCTTACGCCATTCCCTCAAGAAGCATTTATAAACTATCTCTTAAATTTCATTTTATATATTCTGGCCTATTTTATTGGAAAATTTTTTATAACAAATTATGCTGACATTAGCTCATCAGTCAACTTAATAAAAATGGTTGCACTCATTAATACTTTCTGCCTATTAATTGCTTTATCAAATCACTTTTTCCAAATAGTAAACTTTGATATATTCAGAGTTTATGAAGAAGATATTTTAGATACAACAAAAAATTTGCAAAGGATGATTGACAATTATATTGGATATGCAGCTTTTAGAGGAGGTCTTATGGCAAGCAACCATTTTGCATTTTCTCAACTATCTATACTTTCCTTTTTGATATCCTGGTTCTATTGTAATCACAAGCAACTAAGTAAGAAATTGCTCATTTTATTCTCTTTCTCCATTTTGCTTTCAGCATTTACAATAATACTAAGTCAAAGTAGGGGAGCTATTCTCTTAATGGTAGCTTTATTTTTACTTGTTAATTTTATTTCTATACATAAAGATAAAAAGATTTGGTTTTCGTTTTACAACCCATCAATTTTACTTATTATTTTACTAGCCATATGTATTATTTATTTCTTTGAACAAGTAGAGTTTTTTATTGCTAATGTAAGCACATTAATTAATTATCTAGGAATGTCTGGCTATGGCGGTGTTGAAATACAATCTGCTGATTCTTCAAAAAGAGTAGCGGCATTTCTATTTCTGGATAACATCAATAATTTATATCCATTGGCATTTTTTACTGGCCTAGGCTTTGGTTTTTGGAAATATTTTCCTGAAAATGAAATTAATTATTTTGCAGATATGCCATTGTTGATATCTATGACCTTAGAATATGGAATCATAATAATGTTTGTAATATTTTTATTAATAATGTCTCGTTTAATCAGGTTAGTTTTCTCTAATTTTTTTTATAGTTACATTCCTTATATATTTAGTTTCTCTTTTTTAATATTGTCACTTCAAATTTCTTCAGCAAAAGACCTTTATTGGCTGTTATTTTTTTTACTTGGAATTGTGTACAATATTAGGACAAAATTAATTAATAAATAAGGTTTAAAATGTCTTTAAAGATATCTATTACTACTGTCCCATTTTCTAAAGCAAATATTATTGCTTTAGAACAAGAAGGCTTTGAAGTTAAATTAAATTCTTACAATCGAAAAATACAATATGAAGAAATTTATGAAGAAGTTGTAGATGCTGATTTAATAATAGCAGGCACTGAAAAATATGACCGAAACTTACTCTCAAAACTGCCAAAGTTAAAAGCTATTTCTAGAGTTGGATCTGGCATAGATAGCATTGATTTAGAATATGCAAAAGAAAAAAATATAAAAATCTTTAATACTCCTCAAGAGCCAGGAATTGGTGTTGCAGAATACTGTCTAGGTGTAACCATTTGCATGCTGAGAGATATTTTTTTCTCACATGATAGACTTCATAATAATAAAAACTGGCAAAGGAATATTGGCTTGTCTCTCGCAGATGCAAAAATTGGCTTGCTTGGAGGAGGAAAGGTCGCTGCTAAGTTTAAAGATAGCTTAATTGGGGCGGGAGCAAATAAAATATACGTTCATGAGAAATTAGATCTTAATATGAATGATATGTGGGACTCAGACTTAATCAAAATAACTACTCTTGAAGAAATAAAGTCTTGCGATCTTATTTCTATACATCTGCCATTAACAGAGGAAACTAAAGGCTTAGTAGATGATAATTTTTTTAATTCATTAACTAATAAACCTTACCTTATTAATACCAGCCGCGGTGAAATTATAAAAGAACAATCATTAATCAATGCACTGCAAAATAATATTATTTCTGGGGCTGCGATAGACGTATATGATGAAGAGCCTTATAAAGGTAATTTATTGGATATTGATAACCTTATCACTACTCCACACATAGCATCTTCATCAAGGCAAGTGAGAGATCTTATGGAGAAAAAAAGCATAGGAAGCCTTGTAGATTTTATGAGAGTGACAAATGAATAAAAAAATTCTTATATTTGGGGGCTCAGGTTTTGTTGGCAGGGCAGTTGCTGTAAATTTATTAACTAAAGGATTTAAGAATATAGTAATTTTTGATGATAAAGATCCTGAACTAAATGGCATAGAATTTATTAAAGGTGATATTCTAAATCAAGATGGTTTTGCAGCAATTCCAGCCTGTGACATAGTTCTTAATTTTGTAGCGATTGCCAATCTAGATGATTCTCTTGGTAGAGTCGATGCCGTGCTCGATGTGAACATTCAAGGTGTTATAAATACATTAAAATATGCAGCTAAAAATAATATCGATAGATATATTTTTGCTTCAAGTATGTATGTTTTTGGAGAAAACGGTAATTTTTATGGCGCAACAAAAAAATGTGGAGAAATTTTAGTAGAAGAGTTTGCTTTAAACTATGGTTTTGCCTTTACTCATATCAGATATGGGTCGTTATATGGACCAGGAGCTCAAGATTGGAATAGCATTAAAAAATATATACATGAAATTAAAACCAATAAAAAAATATCATTTTGGGGCACAGGTGAGGAAAAACGAGAGTATATTCATATTGATGACGCAGCAGATTTAACTGTCAAAACTTTTGATAAATCTTATGCTAATATTGCTGTAACTCTAACTGGACAAGAACAAATCTCATCAAAACAAATGCTTGAATTGGTATTTGAAATTCTTGATATCGAACCTGATATAGAATTTCGTAATGAAGTAGATGGTTATCATTATAAGCTTACGCCATATAAATTTTCACCAATGAGAAGTTATAAAATGAATCCCAGTATGTCTATTGATTTAAGCCAAGGAATTGTTGATGTATTAAATGAGGATGAACTAGTTGATAATTGATCTGTCAAATCCCTCACCCTCTTTTTTAGCCAAAAAATCTTCTATATCTTTAGCATTTTTAGAAGAATTTAATTTATTTTTAGAGGAGCTATATAATTCTAACAAGTTGAGCAATGAGGCATTACTTCTTCCAACTTTATACACTAATACATATGTATCAACTATCTATAAAGATCTAAAAAATTTATACACTTTAAAACGATTAGTTCTTGATGGGCAAAAGCTCAAAAAAATAAAGACCTCAAATGACTATTTATTTAAAGCTTTAAAATCAGATAAGAATTTTAATGACGTTAACATAATACTAACAAAAAAATATTTAGCTACTCGAGCTATAAGAGTAATAAAATA
>Ga0209816_1001234_pt1 | contig 19251 bp, 10 predicted proteins | sample CoawatmetaG01DNA_FD_187509 | JGI IMG/M metagenome (GOLD analysis project Ga0209816, IMG submission 187509) | Marine microbial communities from the West Antarctic Peninsula - Coastal water metaG017-DNA (SPAdes) (version 2) | ecosystem: Environmental > Aquatic > Marine > Coastal ... | reverse complement strand
AATGGTATTTTCATATTCATCCACGGTTGAAGAGGGGGACGCATCATCCGATGAAGTTCTTCCATCACCATATGTATTAACTCACGTTAAAAATACTAGGGACTCGGCAGGGCTAGGTATGTATGACCGAACATTTTTTAAAGGATTTAGTGACACTGGAAGTGAAGTCGTATTTGATAAGAACGCAACTACAGTTTCACGGATAAAAGAAAAAGCGTGGATGCTCTCCAATTTACCACTCGAAATTACTACGACACGGTCAGGGGTTAGGAAATTTAACAGAGAGGGTGAAACTAAAACATCATGGTATGGGGTACTAAAATGTTGGGAAGCTGATAAATATTGCGATTTTGCTGAAGCTATTAAAGCGGGAAAAGAAACGGAATCAGGTGACGAAAGTGTTAATGATATCCCTATGGAGTTATTGAATTCTACCGAAGACTATGGTGCGCAAACGGATGCAGCGCCTAAATATTTTGTGAAAAAAGAATCAACGACTGGAAGCGGTGAAGAATATATTGAAGAGGTCAAAGACTTGTGTGATATGGGGATAATTGATACCCTGACTAGCGATGAGAATGCCGATTGGATTAGATTGCGTATTCTCATTCAAGACCTCAGGGATGAAATAAATAACCTACCCTTAATACGCAAAGTATTCGCAGATGCTTCATTTAAGGATAAACTTCGGACGCACATAGCAAATCTCAAAAAGCACGCGACATCTAAGTTAGGGAAAACCGCAATTAAAATGGTGGGGAAAACCATGGTGAAGCAGTTAGCGACTATGATTCCAGGTGGCAGCGCAACATACTTTCTTGCGGCATCAATACTACCGGCTGCTGTCGTCGACGGTGGGATAGACCTGATCGCATCGGCAGCAACCGGTATATTAGGGGGCGGTGGCAAAGGAAAAACTATTAGAAGGCTACCCAGGCGAAAGACACATCGGGGGACTAAGCGAAGAGTCAGTAGAGAGATATACAGAAAATCAAGAAAATCTCGAACATACAGAAAGAGAAAATCAAGGAAGAGAAAATCTCGAACATCTCAAAAGAGAAAATCAAGGAAGAGAAAATCTCAAAAGAGAAAATCAAGGAAGAGAAAATCTCAAAAGAGAAAATCAAGGAAGAGAAAATCTCAAAAGAGAAAATATCAAAAGAGAGGCAGTCGAAGAACAATTAGAAAGAGAGTTAGGGGACGCTCACGAAAAAAAACATATAGAGGAAAGAAAACTTTGAATAAAACAGGTAATGATATTTACAGGTGATTAATACACATTTGCAAACCATAATTTTCTAATTGTGGTATTCGATAATTTCTATTATTATATTTCATATATTTGCCATACGGCCCAATGTGAATCATTATATTCTTTTTATTATGTTTTCCTACATACAGTGGAAATTCAATAATATCTTTAATCATCTCAATCGTTATCTTTTCATAATCTGTTGGATTATCTTTGAGGAAATAAGATAATGAACGATTTTTTCCACAATAAGTTACATATGGGCCAAATTTACCATCCTTCAAAATTACGAGTTCTTCCTTATAATGACCCAACTCAATCGCATTCGAATTATCATTTGCTCGACATCCTCTCAAACCTTTCTGAATAATCAAATTATCCTTAAAAGAATCATATACTTTTTTAACAACTGATTGCCATTCTATTATTCCAAGCGAAACATTATCTAGGTCCTTCTCCACCAAAGAAGTAAATTCCACATTAATAATAACAGAAAAATGTGACATCAGGTATTCTAAAACCTTTTTACCTAAATCAGTCAAGACTATTTTTTTTTTCTGTTCTTTACCCTGAACAACAATTTCATTTTTAATAATATTATCATTTTCATCTATCAATATTGTCTTTATGAGTTTATCTTTACCAGGTATAGTTTTAACCTCTGTATAATTACGATTATATAAAGTTGAGATTAATGAAGCGTATGTAGATGGTCTACCGACACCGGATTTTTCTAATTTTTTCACAATCGAGGATTCATTCGGATATTGAGGGGCTGATGATTGTACTTCTGTACATAGACAATTATCTAAGTGATATTTTTCATTTGGTAAATCATCTAATGGTGGAAATATTTCTAAATTAGGATTAGAATATTTCAAATAACCATCGTATACTAATACTCTGTATTGGGTCCGAAAATATCCCTTTTCTCTAATCACATCATTTGTTAATTCACAAATAAGATTATCATAAATCGCTGGTTTCATATGAGATGTTATTGTTCTCTTTCGAATAAGTTCATATAATTTTTTATCATCAGTAGAATATTTATCATTCAATTGTTCAATCATTGATGTTACACGAACGCATTCATGTGCTTCTTGAGCACCCTTTTTCTTTACAGGTACCTTTTTCTTCAAGAAATAATCACCATACTTACTATTAATATGCTTCTCAATTTCATTTTGAAAATCAGGGGAAACAATTGGTGAATCGGTCCTCATATATGTAATTTTACCATTTTCATATAACTTTTGAGCAATATCCATTGTTCTTTTGACTGAAAATCCTAATTCATTTTGAGATGACTGCTGCAAAGATGAAGTAATAAATGGATGACCTGAATATTTTTTATCCTCAGTATGATATTGTTTACTAATATCATAATTCCTATCTTTCGTTAGAAGTTTCAATATAGTATTTGAAGATATATCACTGGAATGAGTCAAGATAAATTTTCCAGATGGTTTATCCTTGAAAGAACCTTCATACTCAAAAGTATATTCGGGAACGTGATTTTCAATATTATCTTCATTCTCTTTTAGAATCAGCAATAAAGTTGATTGAACACGACCCGCAGATAATCCAGACTTTTCTGTTTCAATATGTTTCCACAATAGGGGAGATAAACTATAACCAACCAAACGGTCTAAAATTCTACGCCCTTGTTGAGCATTGACCGAATTCATATTAAGTCGATGAACATTCTTAATCGCTAAATTAATTGCTTTCTTAGAAATTTCGTGAAAAATGATACGATTATTTAATGTAAAATCAATATTCATTACTTTACCACAATGCCACGCTATCGCATCACCTTCTCTGTCATCATCAGCACCGAGTAAAACGTGATAACCTTTAGAATAAGATTTAAGTTCTTTAATAATTTTACCCTTTCCGTCAATCGGTCTATAATCTGGACTAAAATTATTTTTGATATCGATAGATATCTGTTTCTTAGGAAGGTCCACGATATGTCCGAAAGATGAGGTGCAGATAGTACCATCTTTGAAAAATGATTGGATTTTTCTCGCCTTTGCGGGCGATTCAACTATGATTACAGTTTTCATTAATTTTGTTTCTTATCTAGTAAATATAAAAATCAAATTTATAATATTTGTAAATATTATAATATTTATAATAAATATAGATGGCTGGCTATTTTGTAAATAAGATAAATAATATGAAGCCGGGGATGAAGTTTTTCATTGGTTTCTTGTGTTTACTTTCAATTTTATTGATTGCGACCTATTCAGGTGAAGATGACCCGCGGTCCTCGGCGCCACCACCTGTTTCTCCACCGTCTAACGCTGGTACCGGACCACCAGGCGACACTCCATCTGAAATATCCGCACCATTAACTATTCCTCGTGATACTATTTTTTATAAGTATGATAATATTTATATTCAAGACTTTGATAAGGGAGAACCAGATGATACTAACCGAGAGTATGAATATAATGATGAAAGACATCGATATGAAAATCATAATAATGGTTGGGGTGTCACAACAAGGGATACCTGGAGTGATGGAGATGCGGCAGATTCCCCAGATTCGCCAGAACAGATTAATTATTTTAATTGTGCGAATGGTTGGGCTAATAAAGAAATTATTCCAATATCAGACATGATGTCGACTGAAGCTATTTGTTACGCAAATAATGAAGAACAGTGCTCAGCAGTAAATATATCCGCAATGTGCTCGGCATTAGATGGTGACAATCCAGACCACGTTTCCCAATGCGCAGGTTTCGACATATCTATGGATGGCTGTGATACAACCATATGTAGTTATACTCCTGCTGCTGATATTACAACAGAATGTGCGGCTATCACTGATGATAGTTCCAATCAACTCTGCTCAGTCAATGTCGCAGGACAATGCGAAGATATTCACACTAATGAATGTTCTCCAAATATCACGGAATCTGAGTGCTCCAGTATAAAAATGGACCAATCTGATACTAATTCACCATCAGTATGTACTTTCACACCCCCTGTTACTCCACCCAATGAAATAGAGGAAGGTATTATCTATCAGAAATCGTGTTCTGCGCCCAGTGATGAAACTCCCGGTGTCACTAATGCTATATGTAATTCTATTGACGTATCTGTAGATGGAAATGATTGTATCGCAGCAGGATGTGAACTGGAAGGTTATAAAATATCAACGAAAGTTCAGTATAAAGTTATCCCTGGAGTTGAGGGAGTTGAAGGAGTTGAAGGAGATAAATTAATAATTGATGAAGATGGATGTAATATTCAATATGCTGAAATGGACCAAAACCTTACTGGATATAACTTAAATACATCTATACAGCATTATGATGATTCATTAATTATCAAGCAGCGGATTCCTGACCCTCCTAATCAACGTGGTTCTGGTTATGAATATGGAAATATTGGTGAAAAAGTTGTTGGTATTAAAAGTAAAACGCAATGTATTCGTGGATATTCACACGGACTATGTCAAGCACTAACCACTGATGCAACTGATACTTGTTCAAGCGAAAATAGACAGAATAATAGACCCTTATGTGAAAGTGATGGTTTATGTGAATATATACCATCATACGATAATTATTCTTTATACCAGGACATTTCAATGGGAATACCACCCAGTGATCCAGGTATTCCCATCGAAATAGTCGGAAGTACATTCAAATTAAAAGATGGACCTGATGCTGACCCAGCACCTGACGCAGGCCCAGTGCCTCTGGAAGACCAGATGAATCACGGAACTTGTATAAATAATATATATGGCGAAGATGATTGCTCACTCATGACAACACAGTCATCTTGTCTATCCCAGAAAGTAGGAGCACCTTCTCCACCTCAAGTTGATGCTTTAGATGGACCTCGTTCAGAAGCAATTTCACTTCGAATCACATTTGAAAATCACACTGCGGCATTCGAAGGATTCCAACAGCAACTGAGAGTATTTGGCTTTGACCCAGATACACCCGAAGGTCTGGTTGTAATCCAAGAACTAAGTCTTGGTGATCCTCAAGATGCTATGGCCTCTCAAAGCGATAGGAATAATATCATTGCAGCACAAAATTACTATGATCAGGAAGAGGCAGTTCGTGAGAGTGAAGTAGTAGCTGCTTCCGCCGAGGCTGCACTACCAGACCTAGGGCCGCTGGGATACGCAACAGAACAACTTTTCAGGGCAGCACATAATATTCAGGCGCCTGTCACACAACTCGTGGCGGCTGCTCCATTAGAGGAAATAGTATGGCCTTCTGAACTTGAGGATGGAACTTCACAAATTAATAAATGTTCGTGGATTTCACATAAAGAATTAGATTTAGATTTACCAGATAATTACTGTAGTAATGACTGTTATGTTAATAAAGGTGATGAAGGTACACCTGAAGAAAAATTGAATATGGAAAAAGACCTGATACCATTTTTAGATGATAATTCGATTGTTTTGAATCGCGAAAATGCTGTTAATTGGGGAATGAAAAACAAAAACTTATTGAGATTATATGAAGACCCATTGTGTAATAATATTAATGAAAATGAACCAGTGTGCTTAAATCAAGAAATAGTAGAAAATGATGAATCAAATTGTGTTCTTGAACCTGGTCCACCAGAATCTTGTTCCGTTGTACCTTCACAAATGGGAACAGGATTAACATGTTCATATGTAGCGGTAGCAGACGGTGCTGGTACGTGTACCAGTACACGCTATAACATTGACCCATCTTGTTCACTTAATGTTAATGGTGGATGTGATGGTGATGCTGCTACCTGTCAATATTTTGATAACTTTTCGTGTGATGCTTTCCCCGACAGCCTGGGAAAAAGATTTTCGATAAAGACAAATGATAATTCGAATAATTCAAATATTTCAGATTTGTGCGGTGGTGCTTGGTCTGGTAATACTCGTAATTTGATATGCTCCGATGGAGAATATGGAATCGATTGCGACGCAACAAATTGGCCACAAGACCGAGTCGGTTCGCAAGTAGTCGAGGGTGAGAATGAAGGTTATACACGGTATAGCTACAGTAATTATTCTTATATTACTCCATCTACCTCAACGGGCGTTTGCATTAGAAGAGGCACTGATATGACAACAGATTGTGAAATTCATACAGATAGAGGGGACTGCGAGTCAGCAGGATGTTTATATGAGGAAAATGTTTTTCTATCATCAATCAAAAATACAGGGGAAGTACTCACGGACGCCAATCAAATATGCTCAGGTGGAGGAAATACATTTGATATTTATTCTGAATGCGAACCTAACACCTGTTCTGAAATGCTGGGCGAATTTGCTTGTAATCAAGGGGATGGATTTATACCGAATCCATTGGCTGAGGATGTAAGACCACCCATCGAGAGAGTTCTAATTAATTCAGCAGCAAGTGAAGGAGATAAAATTAGACTACTAAATGATATAATTACAGAAACGTGTTGTACACCGATAACTTGTGCTAATAATTCAGGTGGTGATGGAGGGATGGCGGGCCCGGACGCTAATCCCGAAACGTGTATTTCTCTTTGTCCGACTGAAGTGCCAGTGGATGGGGTGTGCGCTGGAAATTGTGTATATGTCCCTGAAGATGAGGTTACCCAGGAATCATGTCGAGCACCCGATGATGATGAATGTGTCATTAATCCAGATTCAGTAGATGCTCGTCGCGGGTGCCCCAATACTTGTGATTATACACCCGCTGGTGGTGGCAGTCAGGGATTCTCTTGCTCAGGCACGAATCCGGGAGAGCAACCTGACCCTTACGTAGATGTGATGTATTATCTTCGGTTCAAAATTTATATTGAGATACAGGGTATCTTAAATGAAAATAAACCTATAGATGACGCCGGTAATGGGACTAATGGAGACAAATATTATGAAATATTTGATAATCGCGAACAATTTAAAACTCAGATGATAAATGCTGGTAAGTATGCGTGTGCCGCGGCCAAAGGCAGTACTGATATTTCGAGTATCGCCAATGATTCCATACAAATCGGTCGCATTAAATATGAACCAGACCCAATCAGTTCATACTACAAACCATATGTTTATGTGACAATTAAAGACAAAAAACATTCTCAAATTTTTCGGGAGGCGAGAATCAGTCCAACAGATCCTGACCCCCTTTTCCCTATACCGAGACTTGGTACTCACATCGCCGATTCAGATGATTTAGCGCCTAATTATAAATATGACCACTCTTTCATGCGAGGAATTGAACTTTTGCCGCCGGCTCAGATGCCGAGTCATTCGAATACATTAGGTCTCCTGTTGCGACAGGATTACACAAATATGCCTATATTGCAAATAAACAAAGTAGAAGGGGATGGTAATTCAAATATTCCCAGCCAAAATGGTCTCCCGGGTCAATCATCTAGTCAAATTAATATCTTGATAATTGAAGAGAAAGCGAAATATATGGGCATTGAGTGTGCCACCGGCACGTGTAATTATTCAACCTGCTGTGATATCCATACGTGTCAATCATACGACCAACTATATCAAGATAATCAACCATCATCAACAATATGTCCACTACCGACTACATCTAAATATCCCGTGGGTACCGACCAACCAGGCCCATATGTTGTTAACTTGCTATGCTTGAATGGAACACACATAATACATCTAGAAAATGTTCAAATCACACTTACAAAAACTGATGCCACTGCCCCTGAGGACACTCCATCACGTAAAATGTTGGAATTAAAGAATATATTACGCCTCACTCTAATACCAACAATTCAAGGTATTCTGAGTGACCCTAATTCAAATGACAATCGCATCTTTATCTCCTTCGGTAATAATCCTGATACAGGTGAGTGGGATGGGATATCTGATGACGCTTTAGGAATAAAGGTAACTAAACACGGTTCATCTAGTGATTTTACACCACCACAAATATATGATATTTCTATTTATATAAATTCATATAAGATAAATTCAACAAGTTATCAGAGAATAAGTGAACAAATGGCTGTCGTCGACTGGCCGACACCGATAACCCCTGTATCATCTGGGTATTCTATTGAGTGGAATAGAGATGATGCGAATTTTGGGACAAGGGTTAATGCGGCTCAACAAAATGAATGGAATGGAGCAGAGTGTATTGAGTATACCCATTATAAAACGGCTTCTGAGACTGCTACGCGAATGGGTGGCGCCTCTCAGGATTTGTCGGAATTGGGTGTCATTACAAATGAACTCTCCGATTCCACGTGCTGCGAAATCCAAACGTGTGGAAACATCGAGATAGATGGCATCGGCAGCTCAACACAAGATAGAACAGAATACTGCTCAACGCAGGGGGAAGAATTAGGCGGTAAGAAATATCAATCACACGCAACATTTATAGGCGATAGTACCCCCGAAAATTTCTCAAATGTATGCTGCCTAGATAATGTAATTGCTTATCTACCCCTAGCTATAAATGATTGGTCAGAAGAAAACGCAGCCAATCCAGACCTTTATCAGTATGGTTCTTATATATGGGACCCACGTGAAGACACAGTTGAGGTCGCGAAAGGTTCCAGGATAAACAATGCTATGATGAGATTCGGTAATATTAATTCCCCAGCGGGTTCCGACCCTATGGTTAGAGGGGCGGGTGAAGCAGATGACCGCCCCACAGATTCAGTGGCTTACCCTGAAGAGGGAAATATAGATATATGGGACACTTTCCCTGGCCGCCTCGACCTAACCGATGTTGAATTTGATGATACCCTTGACCATTATGTTCATTCACAGCATTATGATACCTGCCCGGGACAACCAAACTCTACTTGTGGTAGTGTCGGTGGATATCAAGATAACCGCAATGACAGGCAAAAGATATTTGATAGATTTATTGAGCAAGTTAAATGTGATAATTCTGATACCCTTAATCCCGTCGGAACACCAACTGGCCATATCGGTCAGAGAAGTGAATCATCTATTAGGGAGCCTAGTGACCCAGATGGAACCGGTCAAGAATATCCAACTTTAGGTATAACACCACTCGATATATCAAGTTATACTGATGATAATACTACAGGATTATATAATTCTATGAAATATGCACTTTCCTATGATTATAACGGTGATGATGTGTGCACACCAGACGATAGAGCCAGTGAAGCACAAATCCTAAATTGCGCAGAACATAATCACGGTGGCGGCCGACTGGGTTGTGTATCTTCAAATAATTGTAATTGGGTCCCCGATAATAATGGAGACGGAACCACGCCGATTCAATCAAAGATGGATTTGATTGATAGCGCGGCCACTGCCGCCGAAAAATATGGAAATGATATAAATTTTTATTATCTAAATGGATGCCTATCGATGGAAGAACTTATGTGTCGAGTACCTTCTTTAAGAGAAAGGGATATAGCTAGATACGACTTGAATCTATCTAATGTTCACGGAATTGCTGGATTAATAAGTGCTGGAGAATTAAGTCGAGACATTGCTCACGCAACCTCATACGGTGCTGCCTGTGGTAATTCCATTTCTAACAACTTTACCAGTGAAGATAGTGACCCATATCAAGACTTATCCCGATATCATTTCGCACCTCAACCCCTGCCACCTGGTGAGAACAGGGCACAATTAAATCAATGTGATAATCAATTTGGGGATATTAAAGTATCTGGTTGTGGTTCCGTTAATAAGACACCAGGTTCACTGAATACGGCTAACCCTGCGAAGAATAAAAGTGCTTATATACAAGAACCCAAAGTAGGTGAAGTCCTATGTGGAGACGGAGGTGGTGGGGCTTGCCAGGCAACTTATGGGGGGACTTGCACGGAAGGGACAACCACCAGTATGACTGAATGTCTCGTTGAATGTGACTATCTTATTCCCAAATCAAGATCTCAAGGTCTCAGTTATGAAGAAGGTAAAATACACGAGCGAAATAACACAGCTGTTCAAACCTGGTGTACAAATAGATATGATTCCAAAATATTAAATGTCGACCGACATTCCGGGGATGAACGGTGCAACATTGATAATTATGCGGGACAAGATGCGGATTGGAACCCAACGGAAGCCCATAAAAAAGCTATCTGTGATAATTTAGCAAATTGCCAATGGTCACGAGATACTGGATGTCAGGTAAAACCTGGGGATGAAGAAGTAATCAATCAACAGTTATGTGAAAATAATCACTTCTTTCGAGCAGCGAGGGCATCCGAATCTGACAATCCCTGTAACTCTATTCCAAACCCATCTGAAGTTAACTGCGAATATTCGGGTATATGTATGTTTGATGCCTCACAAGGTATGTGTGTTACTAGAACTCCAGCACCAGGAGACACCAATTCTCCAATGCGACCGGATGAAAATGAGTTTACTTATGATAAATGTATACCGTGTACGGAAACGCGTGATATTGACAATGGCGCGACTCTATGGCCTTCTGACAGTGTGAATACCATCCCAGGGGAAAATAAAAAAAATAATATTTTTAAAACGGCGAAGTGTGGGGAAGCTGACAGGAGGCACGACTTAGTAGATGATGATAAGTTTGAATTTAATGACAGTAAACACGCATACTGCCTTGATAGAGATGCTGAAAATCTCAATACTGGGTTACAGCAAACTACAAATTTCAATGACCAAAGCGATAGTGCCGCACCACCGGACGGCGTACGGGGCGAAAACACTGAACAGCGCCTCGGGTGGAACCCGAATGATTCTCCAAAGTTAAGAGATTACTTAAATAAATACATTAAATGTGATAATCTGGGTAATAATTCTAAGTTTCATTTAGAATCCGATAAAAGTTTTTTTCATAGAAACCATCAACGAGACGATGCCCAGAAGCCAGATGATATCAGTGATGGAAATCCTAATTATGGACAATGTCTATCAAATGATTGTACCGATAATCAGGGTGACTGTATAGAAAAGAATGCGGCATGTAGTAATTATATTGACCAAGTGGACCCTGCTATCGGAGCAGCCGCTGTTTCTGATGCCTCTAAGAAATTATTGTGTGAAACACACGAAAATCTACAATGTTATTGGAAAGACGGATACACGAATGCAGCAGGTGATAACGAAAAGAAAAATTGGAAAATGTTGCGTGACGACCCAACTTATGTAGACGATGGAGAAACGATGAATTTGTTTGGCAATGATATATCTCTTAATGAAAAAAAATATAACGCATATTTCAAAAATATAGCTATATTGAATTCAATCAATAGTCGAAGACAGGTATGCAATGATAATCCATCAGAACAGGGGAATGACGCCATTGGGTCGGAGCGGCAGAGGCAGTTGGGTCTCTACGCCTTCGAGACTGGCTCCGTAGCCAATACGAATGAAGGACAGACAACAATTGATAATCAATATGCGCCTGGCGCAAGCACATCCATGTGTATTCCTGTTGGCGCTGGCAATGAGGGAGGCGTATTAGAAACTACAGAGGGTGGAGGCATGTCATACCCACCACTTATCAGTGCTCGAATTCCACAGAATATAGACCCAGTTAATCACCCCCTTACAACTGTGTTATCAAATAATATAACTAACGACAATATTCAAGACTTCATGAACAGCTACGATGAAGTAACATACAAGGATGTTTTTAGAAATAAGGTCCTTGATGCAATAATTCCTGGGGCAGAACAAACAATTGGCCAATTATCAAATAAATTAAGTGGTTTATCACCTGGTGAACAATTAAATGACCCGACAGAAAACGAGGGACCAGATATATGTAAGGCAGACCACTTTTTAATGATGGGGCTTGAACCCGATACTATGGAGTGTGTACGTTGTGGTCAACCGGGGTCTGTCTTAGAAGGATATTACACTGATGGGGCTGGAAAATGTAGAAGAACTTTTTGTCAATGTGATGTTCACGGTAATGATGATGATGACGACCACAAATATAAAATGGTTCAACAGACCGACCCAGCCGCTGGCCTTCAAAGTGGTCTCGGTGGCAATGCAGTATATCAAGGCGGCCGAAGTCTTCGGGGGGTCCGTGAACAATGGAATCCTGGTGCAAATTGTGGGAATGCACTGAGAATTCTATCTAATTACAGAGCTAATAGTAATTCTCAAAATATCGACAGACTACGCGTATGTGATGCTCAGGAACAGTACTTAGGGCATGGTGGCAGCGGCGGGAGCCGCACCGACAGTCAGCAGGGCCAAACCGAACCCCAATATAAATTATATAAAAACAGTAAAGACCAGAATATCTACAACACATTCACAGGTCCCGGGAACTGGGTATTTGACTCCTCGGTATGTCGTTATACGGGAGCAGAAAACCATAGATATTCTAACGAAGCCCAAGAAAATGAAGAACTTATGTGTCATACTCGGGGTAGCACTTCACCCGAAAACTGTTTTCAAGGACTCGGGGCGGAAGATGTCCCTGGCTTCGTGGGTGACCACCCATACGTAGTGGAATTATGTCAACCTGAGTTCGTCTATACTGGCTACACCGGCACAAATGCTCGCCGCGTGACAGGTGGTAATCTGCAGAAGAAATGTAGTGGAGCACAATCGCGAGCCGATAGCGACTGCGGAATCGACGACGGTCGCTACGGTATGAGATGTGACGTAGGTTACAATTCACAGACTTACGCTGGTGCAACTACTAACCAGCAGTCTACAACGCCATCTACACTTGCCCAAGCCCAGAGATACAACAGCACCGCCAGTACAAAAAAATCTGGGACAGGCATGTCCGCAGCCTACATACGCGAGGGCACTTGTACTATATCGGCTTCGATCGGCGGCGGCGGAGATCCGACACCCGCTGCCTACGATTGTGAAGCGTGCGCCTCCCCAGGAGGCATCTGCTCCGTCTCCCGCGACGACGAGGATGTTCGGAACCCCGACCAATCGAATAACAAGCCCGGTAATCAAATTTGTGGTCACGGTAATCGATGTCAATACTACTACGAGGTGCGAGAGACCTCGAATTATGTCCACAACTACTGTACACCTTAAATTCAAATAGAATAGTGTTTCTCGGTTCGTTACAAGTTTTTTTAATATTATACATAGTAAATATGGATAATACTGTATTGCCATATCAAGATAATAATGAATCTGAATCTGAATCTGAATCTGAATCTGATTCAGAATATGAATCTGATGATGAAAATGGACATCTACTAACCAGTAATATTGGTGTAATTTACACTCCCACTAATCACGGTAAAACTTTGTTTGGAACTGATAACAAAGAATATGAAAAAAAACGTAACCGATTATTTACACCTGAAATTACTAAACGAATTATTACTGTCGATTTCACAGATATTTCAAAAATTGCACATATTGAACAAGATTTTGGATTGCCCAGTAAAAATATTATCGGATTTAAAATACTAAAATCCAGCTTTGTTGGAGATGGAGGAACAACTAAGTATATTAATCTTACACTAAAAGAATTGCCAGGGATAGCGTGTGATACAATTTTTGGAAATATATCAATATTCGCCAGAATACCTGTGAGAAAAGAAAATGATATCCAATATACACACCAGTTTTTAGAATTAGCCATGATAGATAGATATTTTTATCCAATCACCATTGATACTATGACTTTTAATTTATCTGTTAATTTATCAGGTTATATAACTATCGAAATATCATACTTAAATGAATTATAATTCAATAATATGATATATTTATTATATTTATTTACCACTTGGATTTCCAAAACTGAAACCATTTCCATTATCGTCCCTAAAATCGTTTTTCAACGATATTGCCCCTGAGGCTGGAACTCGAGAAGATCCATTAACAGTGAACTGTGCGCTTCTGAATTCTGAAAGTGATATATTAGATGCACCTGGATCGTTAGCATTGTTACTACCACCAGGTCCAGCACCTGCTGGTCCAACGACGAACGCCCCACCTGGACTGGCATTTGACCATGCTGTTCTCAGAGCCGAAAAACTTATATTATCATCTGGTACTGTATTTGCCATTTATAACTATACTTTATTTTTTAATTCGTCTATTTGTTTTTGTTGTTCTTTGATACATTCAATTAAAAGAGGCACTATCTTTTCATATTGAACCGTTAAATAATTTTCACCTGATTTCGATTTACCATCTGAATCGGTATCAAAAGGCGCAGGTTTAACTGCTTCGGGAAGAACTGCTTGAATATCTTGAGCAAATACTCCTACTTGTTTTTCATCTTTCGGTATAAATCCTGCTTCAGCACATTTATCTAAAGACCAATCATATGTGAATCCGGATAATTGATTTATTTTTTCTAAAGGATTTGAAAGTATTTTTATATTTTTCTTTAATCGTTTATCAGATGTAAGAGCAGTTATATCACCAGTAGCAGTAATTGTTCCCGTAATCTGAATGCCCGCATTACTCACTTTAAACCGACCTGTTCCGCCAGTTGCTACCTCTACCGCATCGGCAGATGGGAATAAAATACCAGTATTTAAATCACCGGTATTAGTAATGCTTGGTGCTCCGGCAGTTCCGTCAGCAAATTTACACGCTCCTGTAAAAGTTGGATTCGCTAAAGGCGCCTTTGCACTGATCTGTGTTTGGGCATTTGAAGTTAAAGTACTTATATGCTGAAATTCCGTAGAGGTAACACTTCCATTTGCTATTTTCGTTGCGTCAATCCCAGCAGCAGCTTTTATCGAAGCGTTCGCAATATTGGTTATAGAATTACCGGTTCCTTCTTGATTTAAAGTCTTATTAGTCAAAGTATCCGTAGTCGCTTTACCTACTAATGTATCTGTCGCTGTGGGTAGAGTCACAGTAATATCAGCAGTAGATGCATGACCGATTAATTTAACACCATTTGTTCCATTATTAGATCCCTCTTTGAATAAAATATGAGCGGCGGTACTGGCACCTCCCTCAATGATTACACCCGAAGCCGCGTCTAATGTAATACCTCCAGCAGCAGTATTTAATTGTATTGCATTTGCCCCTGTTCCCGCAGAAGCTAATCTTAATTCTTGGGTAGACCCACCAGTAACAGCAATATCTAAATCTTTATTAGATCCAGTCACAGTTAAATTTGAATCGGCGGTTCCGTCAATTGAAACACCACCTCCATCAATCGTTATTTCACTCGTTCCATCGATATCTACAGAAGTAACATTGATTACTCCCTTATTTGACTGAACAACATTAGCAAGTACCATTTATAAAGATGCATATAATATATTTTCATTTAAACCGAAATAATGGAAAATTCCGCAAGGAATCTAGCTGGATTTTGAATCAAGGTTAGATTTGGGTTCTCACCAGTCCCATTAGTTAATATTAAAGTAGTTGATGTAGCCCCAGCATTTCCTTTTAATGCAGGACTACATCCTGTAAATGTAATGCTTCCATTACCTGGAGTTTGAATACCTGTTATTTCTTTATCAGTAGAAAAATGCAACGTATCGCTACTTTTAAAATGATTTGCTATAAAAATCCCCGAAATGACGACTGTTCCCAAAGCACCCCCTATACTGGCACCCGTCATTCCAGTGAATGTTGTACCATTCTCGACGGGGAAGTCTAAATTATTAGTAACAATACCAGTTAAGGCATATGTAAATATATGTGCTGTATTGGGGCCATGAAACATAGGGAAACCCGATAAATCCGTAATTTTCCCGCTCAAAGAATGAATGGTTTGAGGATTTATATCACAAACATAATTGAACTTCTTTCCTTTATGAACAATCGCTCCCTGATTATTATCAACAGATTTATGATCATTCGGTATAATTAGAGAATTAAACATAGTATTATTATGAGAAGAACTCGCAACATTTGAATTCATATTAAATTCATTAATTTTCAAAGCAAAAGCACTGCTACTAGGCGTCTGGCCTATATTAGAATTAAATGTAAAACAATTATCTAAATAAACCTCCGAATGTTTATCAATAATTAAAGGCTCAAATAATTTAATATTAAATTCACCGCCAGCACCTAAATGAGTATCTGATGTGGCCGAATCATCAATATCTAAAATCAACGTTCTCTTACGATTCCTTTTGTTAACATATCCCGAATTTTGAAACATATCAAAACCACTATTCATTTATATATAGTAAATAATATTTTTATCAGTTATTAACGAAATAAATATTATCTACCTATAAATAAATGGTTCGCGTAGAATGTTGTGGCGGTCAAGATAGAAGTTCAACTACATCATCATTATATCCCGATAACCCCCCTTTAAGAACAAAAAATTGTTATCTCTCAGATTCAAATGGTAATTCAAAATTCGATTATATGAATTGTGATGGACAAAATAGCGCTTGCAGTGAAATAGGCGGGAACTGTCAATCATGCAAGGCAAGTGATAATGGAGGATATTGTGAGGTGAATAATAAATTTTATACTTCAGATGGAGGTGGATTAAGGTTCAGGGAATTAGATAATAATATGTTAATGGAAATGTATAATGATATAGGTAATGATAATAATCAAAATAATATTAATAAGGTTATTTTTGATTACGACAGAATATTAACAAATAAATTAAGAGAATTACAAATTTTAGGAACACCCTTGACACCCAGAGACCCCCCTAAGCCAAAGAAGGAAAAGGTGGAAAAAAAGGTAGAACAAAAGGTATCACCAAAAAAAGATAAAGATAAAGATAATTTTTGGTCATATCTATTGTATTTCTTCTTGTTTTTGATGGTTCAATTATTAATAATTTCTATAATTTTAATACTTATAAAACATAAAACTATCGTATTATAATGGATTCGCGCCATATTTATCTTTCAATTTGTTACATAATTCTAACCACGGTTTAGAAGGTATCCTTGTTCCAATAGGAGTACCCTTGGGTCTTCGATTATTAATGATTCTTTTAATATCATCTTCAGTTTTTTCTGGGTCAACTTTACCATAAAATTTAATTAATATATTTAACTGTTCACTGAAAGATACTTTCTCTATTTCCATATTTGTTGGTCCTGAAACATGATTCTTTATTGACGGGGGTTTTATCATTATGTAGTTTGTAACCGGTTTTCTTAATGAATTTATCATATCAATAAATTCCATATTTTCACTTATAAGAACAGCATATTTATGCCTCAAACTAACACGTTCTTCTTCGGATATATCAGAATTCAATAATTTCATAATTTTCTTCTTTTCTATCGAATTTTTATATCTTTTTTCTGATAGATTTTTTAATGTTGCATTATGCTCTTTTAATTCATTTACAGAAATATAATCATTTTTCATTTTTTTTAATGATTCAGTTGCCTTCTTAGCTATTTCTACTTGTTTTTTTAAATCATCATTGACATCCATCTTACTCGATAAAGCTTTTAAATCATACTCAAACATATTATTCGGTGAATAGTTGAATGAACCATTTATTTCCTGATTATAAATATCCTCAAGTTCCCTGTAATTTATATATTTAGGTAATTGAATTGTATACTGACGACCACATTTACTATCTTTACTATCTTTAGGACCACAAGAATAAGTTAATTCATTCTCTCCAAAAATAAATCTTTTTTTACTTTTACAACCAGAACACATAGACTGCTTTTTCGAACCTACTTGAAATTTAAATAAATCTCTATAAAATTTCTTGAAATGAATATCATATTCATTGCTGACTTTATCATTCATTTAATACTATCATACAAAAATAAATAATTAATGAACTTTAAATATTTGTTTTAACATATTCGTGAAATCCTAAAACTACATTTTGTTTATTTAATTCTCTTTCGGATTTAGTCTTTACTCTATCATATAAACATAATCCACCTATCATTAAAATCATTACCCCTATTAAATTTATAATGAATGAATTATCTGTTTTATTTGATATTATTCTTTTAATCGGCTTGGGTTTTGCAAACAATGAATAATCAACTAATCTTGGACGTTCCTTCATAAAGTAATATTTACAAATAAAGTAATATTTACAAATAAATTTAATTTAAAATTTATCACGTGTTACTAGAAAAGTATAAACAAATAATCCTATAATAGTTGTTACTAACCAAAAAGGAAAAATTGTTTCACTTTTGTTTAAACCAAAATTCTTAAATTCACCCTTATTATTGAACATTTTAGGATGCTTCATTTCATATAAGATATAACAGGCACCCAAATAAATAGAAAGAGTAGTTATTAATTTTTCATCATACTCAAACATCTTTTCTATATCTATAGATAATATTTTCTTTATACAGGCGATTTACCTAAACGAATCCATTTATTGCACATCCATTTTTCACCCTTTGTCGGTGGAAGCCCAGCGTGCTTTGACAATTCGCGTCGACCCTTTAAATCTTCGTTCAAGTTGAAAAATAATACACCTTTACCTTTTTGAGGTTCTATCCTTTTATTAATCAGAGGAAATTCAGTTTGCCCACCTTCCATATCATCATTCAGATAAATAATGAATGTAGCAAATCTTAATCCACCGTTTTTTACATCACTATGGCATCTTTCATCTTTCAGTGGGTCACATGCGTCCCAATGAGCATTATATAATTGACCAGGTGTGTAATTAACCACCTGTAATTTCTCATAATTATCAATATCAATACCTATAATCGAATGAACAATATTATCTACCTTTGAAATCACAGGGTCAATATTGGGTGATATGAATGCGTTCGAACTGGTTCTTTCTCTTGATATATCATTGCTCGTTATTGCCCCAATAACAGTTGACTTCTTAAGAAAGGGTTTTGATATTTCAATAATTTTATCACATTCTTCGTGTGATAATAAATTGGGAAATTCATATATTTCATTAATATTATATTTTTTCATACATCGCAAAACACCCTCATTTACTGATTCTGTTACTGATTCTGTTACTGATGAATTATCTACGGATGAATTATCTACTGATGATTCTGTTACTGATGAATTATCTACGGATGAATTATCTACGGATGAATTATCTGAGAAATACATATAAATGAAATAAATTAATAATAATCCACCAATTATAACTAAATAATTAAATTCTGAAATCATTTTTTCATTTATATAAATTTGAATT
>Ga0209816_1001233_pt1 | contig 19255 bp, 21 predicted proteins | sample CoawatmetaG01DNA_FD_187509 | JGI IMG/M metagenome (GOLD analysis project Ga0209816, IMG submission 187509) | Marine microbial communities from the West Antarctic Peninsula - Coastal water metaG017-DNA (SPAdes) (version 2) | ecosystem: Environmental > Aquatic > Marine > Coastal ... | reverse complement strand
GTAATATAAATGTTATAGCTCCAAAGATTTATTCAATTATTCCTATTTTACCTCTTTTTTTATTAATAATATTTTCTAAAATAATGAACTCTACGATTATTCTAGATACATCTACGGCTATGTTTTTAAGTCTTTTTATTGCAATAGCTTTTGAATTTTTATTTAAGAGAAATTTTAAAGAAGTTTTTGCTTCACTAAATACATTTTGGTCTGGCATGGGTAATATTTTTAAATCTGTTGTTACTCTTATTATTGTTGCTGATGTTTTTGCTTCTGGTTTATTATCACTAAATTTTATTAATGCATTGATTCATATTTCTGAAAACTTAGGTTTTGTTGCATTAGGAATTGGAATTGTTATGGTAATATTGATTTTTCTTTCAGCGATGATAATGGGGAGTGGTAATGCGGCATTTTTCTCTTTTGGTCCATTAGCACCAGAAATTGCTCAGAGATTTAATGTGAATGCTCTTGATTTTATTTTACCAATGAATTTAGCGGCTTCTATGGGGAGAACAGTTTCTCCTGTTTCAGGGGTATTAATAGCAACTTCAGAAATTGCTAAGGTTTCTTCAGTGGATATTGTTAAGAGAAATATTATTCCATTAATCATCGGTCTATTTGTAATGATTTTATATCATTTTATTTAAAAATAATTTTATGCTACTAATCAAAAATGCAAATATTTATGCTCCTCAGAAAATTGGGGTAAAAGATATTTTAATTGCTAATGGAAAAATTCAGGCAATTGAAGATAAAATAGAAGATCACCTTATGTTTTCTAATATTTGGGACGCGAAAGGAAAAATATTAACTCCAGGTTTTATTGATCAACATGTTCATATTATTGGAGCAGGAGGTAAGCATGGATTTCATTCTATGACACCAGAAATCAAAATGACTAGCTTAGTGAAATGTGGAAGTACAACTGTAGTAGGTTTACTTGGAACAGATGGTTCGTCAAGATCAATAAAAACACTAAATGCTAAAGCCAAGGCCTTAACACGTGAAGGTTTAAGTGCTTACATGTATACCGGCTATTACGGATTAGATCCTGTTCATTTAACTGAATCTGTAAAAGATGATATGATGTTTATTGATAATGTTTTAGGCTGTAAAATTGCTATTGCTGATATTCGTTCTTCTTACCCTACTTCTTTAGATTTAGTACGAATTTTAAAAGATGTGAGAGTTGGCGGGATGCTTGCAAATAAAAAAGGTATTTTGCATATTCATCTTGGAGCTTTGTCAGATAAAATGGATCTTTTATTTGATTTAGTGAATAGTTTAGAATTTCCAATTACACATATTTCTCCCACCCATGTTGGAAGAACAAAAGAATTGTTTGACCAAGCAATAGAATTTGCTTTATTAGGTGGGATGATAGATATAACAACTGGTGCATCTAAGTATACCGATCCTTATAAAGCTGTTTTATATGCCATTAAGAAAGGTGTTAATATATCTAATATTACTTTTAGTAGTGATGGAAATGCCGGCTTAGAGAAACTAGATGATAACGGAAAATTAATAGGATTTAGAAAAGCACCAATTGAGAATAATTATTTAGAGGTAGTGAACTTAATTAAAGAAGGAGGCCTTGAAATTGAAGATGCCATCAAATTAATTACCATTAACCCTGCAAATAATTTAGGCTTAACTAATAAGGGTAGAGTTAAGGTTGGTGCTGATGCTGATATGTGTTTTTTAGATAGTGATTTGAAATTGTCTGATGTAATTGCTAAAGGTGAAATTATGATGGAAAATTATAACGTAAAAGTTAATGATAGTTTCTAAATATATTCCAATGAATAAGACGCATGCTTTATTATTTTTTCTGTTTATTTTATTTTCAGCTGTAGAAAGTAAATCGCAAGAAATATATAAATACAATTTTGGTGAAGGGGTAAACTTTGTCTCAGAAAATAATTATAAATTTATTTTAGGTGGTTTTATTCAACCCTTTATTGAGTACAGGCTTATTGAAAATGACTCATTAAACCAAACTTATTCTGATTCTAGATTTAGAATGAGGAGAATTAGGCTAAAAATGTCTGGGAGTTCAGTAAAACATAAAATAGATTATCGTATTCAATTTGATCTTAGTGGTATGTCAGAAGTTGGAACAGCTTCTAATTCATTTCTTTATGATGCTTTTTTAACATATAAATTTAATAAAAGAACAAAGCTTACATTTGGCCAAAGATCACAAAGATCTGATAATAGAGAATTAACAATGAGCTCATCAACTCTTCAGCTTGTTGAAAGAAGTAGGTTGACATCTGTATTTGCAAGTATAAGAGATTTTGGTTTTTTTCTTCAAAGAGATGTCAGACTTAAAAATGGAAGTTATTTTAGAAATTATCTTGAAATCACTACAGGAGATGGTATTAATAATTTTAATAATGATCATGGTGGTCTGAAATATGGAGGGCGAGTAGATTTTTTGCCTTTTGGATTTTTCACTAATAAGGGACAATTTAGGCAGGCTGATATTGTAAGAGAGAATTCTCTTAAATTAGTTTTTGGAATCAACTATAGTTTTAATCATGGTTTAAGCAGTAGAAGAGGAAGAGAAGGAGGTTCTATTATTTACTTAGATGATAATAATAATGAATTACTACCTAATTATATAAAATTTGGTGGAGATTTTCTGATGAAATGGCGAGGTTTAAGTGTCTTAGGTGAATTTCAAAAAACATCTTCTATTATTCCTGAAGATATTTCTCAAAGAGTTAGAAATGATGGTAGTGTTTCCTCATCTTTTCTTATAGATGATCAAGAGAATATTTCTAATTATATTAATAATAGATTAATGCTTGGAAATGCATTTAATCTTCAAGCTGGATATATTTTTAAGAACCTCATATCTGCAGATTTACGTTTTACTCATCTTGAAAGTGATGAATTTTCTTTTTTAAATAATGGAACATTTTATAATCGCCCAAATTATTACACTTTTGGTTTTTCAAAGTATTTTGCTCGTAATTATGGTTTTAAAATACAAGCTGCTATAACATATGTTGAAGTGTTAAAAGGATCAACATACAATGAGCAAACGGGTTTAGATTCAGAGCCATATGTAGTTGTCGATTTTAAAGGAAACGAAGTGCTATTTAGATTAATAACAACAATAAGTTTTTAAAATAAATGAGACAGTTTACTTTCATACTAATATTCATTTTGCCTTTAGCTGCCTTTAGTCAACTAAACCCTCAATCAAAAAAAATTACAAAGAAATTTTTCCCTGATTTAGATATTGAAATAAATACTCCTGGTTTTAGTAAAAAGAAAGGTTTTACTAATTATAAGATGATGATGAGTTTTATAAATAAATTAATTGAGAAAGAGGAAGGCGTTACACTTTCTTTTATTGGAGAAAGTCAAAAAGGAAAACCTATTCCAATGATTAAAATTAGTAAAAACTCATATAAAGAAAAAATAAAGATTTGGTTTCAAGCAGGAATGCACGGTAACGAGCCGGCTGGTACAGAGGGAATACTGTATTTAATGGATCAGTTATTAAATAATGATAAATACTCATACTTATTTGATCGAATAGAATTAGTAATTGTTCCTATGGTTAATATTGATGGTTATGAAAAGAATAATAGATATGCTTCCAACGGTTTAGACTTAAATAGAGATCACACTAAACTTATGATCCCTGAAAGTAATTCATTGAAAAATGCATTTAGTAATTATGGTGCTGAGATTACAGTTGATTTTCATGAGTATACTCCTTTTAGAAAAGATTTTGCTAAAATCGGTGATTTTGGTATTTCTAATATTTATGATGTAATGATCTTGTATTCTGGAAATTTAAATGTGCCTAAAATTTTAAGAAATTTTACTAATGATATTTTTGTAGAAAAAGCTCGTGAGGTTCTTGAAAAGAATGACTTAAGGTATCACGATTATATTGTTAGCAGAAACCATCAAGGTAGTATTCATTTTCATCAAGGATCTAATAGCTCTCGTTCAAGTTGTACGGCCTATGCATTAACTAATTCAATTTCTTCTTTAGTAGAAGTAAGGGGTGTAGGTATTGGAAAAACCTCATTCAAAAGAAGAGTTAATAGCACTTTTCTTGTTGCATTATCATATTTAGAGACTGCTTATAATAATGTTGAAAATATTAAGCAAATACTAATAAAATCTAAAAAATCAAAAAATGATGCTGTGTTAAAGAGCGCTCCTAATATCTCAAATAGTCAAATCACATGTTTAGATTTAGGTACTTCTCAAGAAATAGTTTTGGACGTTATCTTACATGATAAATTTAATGCTAAAGCGGAATTAATTAGAGAAAGGCCGCATGGGTATCTGATTCACCAGGACAATAAATTAGTTCTTGAAAAACTTAAAATACTTGGCCTTACTCTTAGTTCAGTTACTTCATCACGCACAGTTAAAGCTGCAAAGTATATAGTTGACTCATGTGAACGCTCTCAAATGAAATATGAAGGGGTTTTTATGCAAAATGTTCAAACTTCAACAGAAAATATTGTCTTAGAAATAGATAAGTTTTGGTATGTTTTAAAAATGGATCAAAAGAATGCTAATCTAGCCATTGAAGTTCTTGAGCCAGAAGCTCCAAATAGTTTTGTTTCTTATGGTTTGATAAAAACAGAGAAAAATTCAGATTTACCTTACTTTAGATTGTTAAAAAAATAATAATTATACTATGAAAAAAATAATAATATTAACTCTAATACTTTTTACTTATTCAAGTTATAGTCAAGAAATGATCAATGAATATACAAAGGATTTTGAGCTTGGTAATGGAGTTAATTTTTCATCTAATGATAATTACTTTTTTAAATTAAGCGGAATGATTCAACCATCTTTTTCTCTTGAAGTATCTGATAAAGAATTTTATTATGAAGATCATGTAGATTATTTTTTTAATTCTAAAAGAACATTTTTCAGTTTTTCTGGATATGCTAAGCAAGAGAACGTTTCATTTTTAGTTCTTACAGATTTTAGTCTCACTACTCCATTACTTGACGCATGGGTCGCATATAGTTTTACTAATTCATTAAAAATGACCTTTGGTCAGAAATTAACAAAAAGTAATAATCGTGAAATGTTACTGATGGAGGATATGCTCCAGTTTGCTGATAGAAGTATTTTAAGTACTGAATTTAGTCAGACTGGTAGAGAGTTTGGTGTTTTTCTTGACTATAAATATAAGCTTCATGATTTCGGATTTATTTCTTCTCTTTCTCTAACATCAGGTGATGGAAGAAGTTCTTTTGGTTCTGACTCAAGAGATGTTGATCTTGGAGGTTTTAAGTATGGAGGAAGAATTGATTTTTATCCATTAGGTTTTTTTAAAGAAGGAAATGAAAATAAAGTTTCTGATGTAATGTTTGAGAATGATCTTAAATGTGTAATTGGTTTTGCTGGCTCATTTAATGATGGTGCTTCAAATAGTGTTGGTGAAGGTCATGGTGATTTTTATTTATGGAATTTAGTTAGAAGCCCTCAACTGCCTGATTATAGACAGGTGTATGCAGATATATTATTTAAATTTAGAGGAGCATCTCTTTTAGCTGAATATGTTATGACTAGCGCTAGCTCTCTTAATCAAATTTATATTGACCCATTATCTATCAGTCTGATGGCCCCCGGTGAAATAAGTAATTATTTAAGTTTAGGTAATGGCTTAAACACTAGTCTTGGTTATGTTTTTGAAAATGGTTATTCTATAGATTTAAGATATTCCAAAGTTAATCCTGAATACGAATTGAATACTTCATCTGTCGTGCAAGAAAATTCAGTAATATCTATTGCATTTGCTAAATACTTTGTCAAAGATAACTTTAAACTTATGACTTCTTTCTCTCAATTTAATAAGGGGGATAATGCATATATCACTACGCCAAAATTGATGGCTGAATTAATTTTACAATTAAAAATTTAGTAATGAGAGTATTTTTCTTTATAATATTTATTGTTCCAAATCTTATTTTTGCTCAATCTTATGATATTTTATTCGTTGGCAACAGTTATACTTATTATAATAATATGCCTCAAATGGTTGCTGATATTGCAAGCTCTTTTGGAGATACTGTTAGTTTTGATCAATCTACGCCAGGAGGAGCTTCTTTATATGGACATAGTCAGAACCAAACAACATTAGATAAAATAAATCAACAAGATTGGGATTATGTAGTGTTACAAGATCAGAGTCAGAACCCGTCTCTTAGTCCATCATATGTTAATGCAAATGTTTATCCTTATGCTCAATCATTAGTAAATGCTATTGAACAAAACTATAACTGTTCTGAGCCTTTATTCTATATGACTTGGGGTAGGAAATATGGTGACCAATCAAATTGTAATAACTATCCTCCAGTATGTACATATTTAGGAATGCAACAAAGACTTAGAGATAGTTATATTAATATGGGGAATACTAATAATGCAAGTGTTTCTCCTGTTGGGGTTGCTTTTAAAAACTCTATAGCTCATGATAGTACTATTGATTTGTACAATAATGATAATAGTCATCCAAGTGTGTATGGAAGTTATTTAGCTGCTTGTACTTTTTATAGTACAATTTTTAAACAGCCTTGTTTAGGGTCTAGTTTTTTTCCGTTGGGTATTGATTCTTTAACTGCATCTTTTTTACAGCAGATAGCTACGAATACTGTCTTAGATAGTATTGCTACTTGGAATATTTTTAATTCTAGTTATGAATATGTTGATAATGGTTTGACATTTGATTTTTCCAATACCTCTTCTAATTTTGAAACTTGCCTTTGGGATTTTGGAGATGGCAATCAGTCAATCTTTGAAAGTCCTTCTCACACTTATCAGTCGGATGGTATTTATAATGTAAGTTTGAGTGTTTTTACAAATAATGGTTGCTTAGTTGATTCTATTATTAGCCAAATAGTTGTAACATCTACAAATATTAAAACCTATGATATTCCTCAAAAAAAAAATAAATATTTTGATGTTTTTGGAAGAAAAGTTGAGAAAAAAACCAAAGGCTTAATAATACTTTATAATGGTGATGAAATTGTAAAGATGTTAAACCTTGATTAAATAAATCAAATTATATATATTTGAAATAAAAATAAACCTATGATAACTTCTGTAATTCTTGTATTAAAATTAATAATAGCGCTAGGGCTTCTTAATGTTTGGGTAATGAGATTTAATAAACCAACTCAATATAGAGGAGGTGACTCTAATAATATGCGTGAAGAGTTTGATAGTTATGGTTTCCCCGGAAGCTTTATGTATGCAATTGGATCCTTTAAATGTATTTTAGCATTGTTGCTTTTGTGTAGTGTTTTATCAAGTTTTGTAGATGTGCCTTTTCTAAACAGCATTGATTTTAATCAAATAGAATTAATTGGTCTTTACTTACTAAGTATAATAATGTTGGGCGCTATTTTGGTTCACATAAAGCTAAAAGATCCTGCAATGAAATCTCTTCCAGCTGTTTTAATTCTAGCTATGTCTAGTTTAGTAATTTATTTTAGCTAGTTTTTATAATTTGAATTTCAGGGCACCAATAAGATCTTCTATTGTCTTTTGTTATATCATTAATGATTTCTCTACCTTTTGAATCTTGCTTTTGCCCGTAACTTTCTAGTTTTAGCTTAGATTCTTTATCAGGATTTTTAAAATCTCTTAATTCTGCTCCACCTTTTTTATAAGCTTCAAGTATTACTTTTTGAGTGTATTTGCAAATATTATATATATCATCTTTTTCAAGTGCTTGCCATTTAGTGTGTGGGTGAATATTTGCGTAATATAAAATTTCAGATTTTAAATAATTACCAACTCCACAAAAATATTTTTGGTTTAAGAGTATTTTACAAACCTCAATATCAGACTTAATAGTCTTATGCAGCAGATTTGTATACGTGTTTAAATCAGTATTAAAATTTAAGAAATCTCCTTCACAAAAGTATTTTTTTTCTAAATCCTTCTGACTTATTAATTTAATGTTTCCAAAACGTCTTATGTCATGGAAGTAAATTGATTTTTTTTGTTTGGTATCAACTTTTAGATGAGCATGTTTGAATTTTTCTGTAGACCAGCTGCCAGTCATTCCAAGATGATATGAAAAATATTTATCATTAGATAATTTTATAAAGCTAGTTTTTCCTATACAAAAAACTTTATCGAACTTTAATGGAACTAATTTATTAAGTTCATGAATAAGTTCACTGTATTTTACTTTGTAGGGAGCTGAACAATATTCAAATGACGTAATGATCTGATTTTTCAGCTCTTTGTTTAAATAGTCTGAAACAATTTTAACTTCTGGTCCTTCTGGCATTTAATAATATTTGGATAGTTTCTGTCTAGCTTTAAGAACTTTTGGATTGATTACCATTTTACAATATGGTTCATCTTTGTTAAGTTTAAAATAATCTTGGTGATAATCCTCTGCATTATAAAAGTTATTGAATTGACTTACTTCGGTGATTATTTTGTTGTCAAAAATTTCTTGATTTATTTTAGTAATATATTCATTTACCGTCTTTTTTTCTATATCGTTTTGATATAATATTATTGACCTATAATGTTTTCCTATATCGTTTCCTTGTCTGTTTAATGTTGTAGGGTCGTGAGATAGAAAAAAAACTTCAAGTAAAACTTTTAGACTAACTTGATTACTGTCATATGTAATTTTACATACTTCTGCATGATTAGTTCTGGAGCTGCTTACCTCTCTGTATGAAGGGTTTTTTATTGATCCACCTGCATAACCACTGGTAACATCTTCCACTCCAACTAAGTCTTCAAATACTGCTTCTACACACCAGAAGCAGCCACCTCCAAAATAGATTTCTTTATTAGTTTGTCCGGTCATAGTTTCTATGCTTATAATGAGTGCTAATGATAAAAGTAGTTTCATTTATTTGTATTAACAAATGTAAGTATTATATAATTTAAGATTAATTTTCAGGAAATAACTTGTTAATTGCTTCATGTCTAAATTGAAAAATATCTTTTAATCTTTTTCTGATAAACAGCTGGTGAGCAATTCTCCCAAAAATACCAAATGGCATCTTATAAATTACTTTATCAATAATTGAAGTTGTATTGTCCTTATTTTTAAGAAAATGATGTTCATGATGCCACATTTTATATGGGCCAAATCTTTGTTCGTCAATAAAATATTTTCCATTTTCAATTACTGAAATCTCTGTAACCCATTTAATATTAAAGTATTTGAATGGATTAACACTATAGCTGATTATTTTTCCTTGATAAAAATCATCTGATCTGCCAGATAATATTTTGAAGTTCATGTCAGAAGGTGTTAATAGGTTTAAGTTCTTTGGGTCACAAAAAAAGTCCCATATTTCGTTTTGAGGGGCAATTACCTTTTGTTTAGATTCTATGCAAAATAGATTGCTTTTGTATTTTTTTATTTTTACTGACATATTGTTGTTAATGTATAGTTAATCATAATATTAATTATACAAATTTATTATATTTAATCATATTTTATAATTAATTTCAATAATTGTTATATTTTTTTATCATATTTGAAAAAAACAAATTATGAATTACAATATCAGTCAGTTATCCAAAATTAGCGATACTAATAAGATTACTCTAAGATCTTGGGAAGAGCGTTATAATTTTCTTGTTGCAGAGCGAACAGAGACTAATATTAGAATTTATTCTAAGAATGATTTAATTTGCGCTATTAATACTAAAGCGCTTTTAAGTGAAAAAATTAAAATCTCAAGTATTTCAAAAAAATCTTATGAAGAAATACAAAAACTTGTTGATGACAAGTTTAATGACAAATCTAACGTTAATCCTCAAATATATATTGCTAGAGTAATTAGGGCCGCTTTAAATTACGATAAAGAGTTATTTGATTCAACAATTTATCAAGGGTTTAATAAATTTGGTATGTATGAATTTTATCTTAATATTATGTACCCGGTATTAGATAAGATTGGTTATGTATGGTCTGTTAAAAGTAATGTTGCTGAGCATGAAAAATTTGTATCTTCACTTTTAGAAGGAAAGATTAATGACATAACTAAAGAGATATCTGAAAATAATATGAGTAAAGATATTTGGTTATTGTTTATTATGGCTCCATATATTTTTCTTAATAGGGACGATAATCACTTTATTTCTTTATTTCAAACAACAAAGATGGTCGAAGGAGCAGAAAAGAATATTATGGATAACTGGGTAAGTTAATTTTACTGTTTAGTCCATCTTCCATTACTGCTTAATAAAAAGCTTCCAATATGTTTAACTTTCCAGTTCTCTGGCTCTATTATGCTTAGGAAATTTTCTCCATTGTCAGCCTGGTAGAGATGATAGATAGATCCTATGTCTGGCTTAAAACTATATTTGGACTTATAGATTAGTTCTGTCCAGCCATACTCTTCCTGTATTTTTTGATATTGGTCTTTTAGTTCTTCAATTTGTGTAGAAAAATATTTCTTACATTCATTAGGGAGATTTTTGTCTATTGTACTGGCTCCAAAATTAGGAGATGATGAAGTCGTTGGATAGTCTTTTTTAAAAGCATCAAACAACTTCTCCTCATAATTAAAAACAATGTTATCTGGATATTTTGTCATTATATTGAATTTGTTGCAAATTTATAATATTTAATAGATAAATAAAATTAAAGGCATAAATATATAGCTTTTTTATGTAATTGTTATATATTTGCACAAAAATATATTGATATGTCAAAGAATTTAAGTGAAAAAAAGAAAAATATAATTGAGTCAATAAAAAAGAAGTATGCTCAAATGCCTTCTCCAAAGAAGATTGTCTTTTATGCTAAAAATCTTGTTGTAGTGCTAAAAAGTGAACAACAATTAAAAACATGGATAGAAAGATACCCTAACGGTAGATATACGATAAATAATATTTAATTTATTTATCGTTTTCATTTTTAAATATTTTATTTGCATTAATTAAAAATTAGATAATGAAAATATTACTTATAGGTGCAAGTAGCACGATTGCCCAAGCATATTTCAATGAATATAATTCTCATCACGATTTTGTTAGACTAAGTTCTAATGGAGAGTTTAGTGATGCCTCAGGTTTTAATATTGAAGATGAATCAACCTATTTAGATGTTAATGAAATTGACGGATTAGTTTATTTTCCTGGTACAATAAATTTAAAACCATTTAAAAGATTAAAATTGAATAATTTTAAAGAAGATTTTGATATTAACGTATTAGGGCTTGTTAGAATATTAAAGTTTTATGAAAGTAGATTGTCCGATAAATCATCTTTAGTTTTTATAAGTACTGTAGCGGCAAAACTTGGAATGCCTTTTCATTCTTCGGTTGCTATAAGTAAATCAGCTGTTGAGGGTCTTGCAAAAAGTTTAGCTGCAGAATGGGCTCCTAATATTAGAGTAAATTGTATTGCCCCGTCTTTGGTTGAAACTAATATGTCTAAGCGTTTCTTTAGAAATGAAGATCAAAAAGAAGCTATGAATCAAAAGCATCCCCTACAAAGAACAGGTTTGCCTGAAGATATATCCAATGCTATAGACTTTCTTATAACTGAAAAATCTTCTTGGGTAAGTGGACAGATTCTACATGTTGATGGTGGCATGTCTTCATTAAAGATCTAGAAATATTGCTAAATTTTATATGGAATTTTAAATATTACTTTTTAGTAATAATCCTAGCTGTATTTTCATACTCTTTATTTCTTATTTCTTCTCCCGTTATTTTCTTTGAAACTGAAAGAATTCTAAAATATGCAGATGATATAGAAATTGAACTTTCACAGTCTTTTGATGATAAAAATCTTTTTTTATTAGGTGTCGAATATGAAGATGCAATTAATTATAATGAGTTTATTCTACTAGATTCAATTTATAGAAACATAAAAGAAGATTCTATAATTAAATCAGAAAAAAGTATATTTTCTGATACTAGAATGCTGTTTACTGGTATTTTTTTTCACCCTCTTAATATCTTAAATTTAAATACAAGTGATTCCTTTGACAAGTCTATTAAAAGACTCAAAAAAAAGCCTAGCCTATATCTTTCTGACGATTTTAAAAAATTATTTTTTTTAGTTGAAATTAATAATGGTTATGATGAAAAATCTTGGAAGAATTTTATTAATAAGTTAAAGAAATCATTTGCATCAACTGGCTCAAGTCAAACATTTGTTTCTGGTCAAATTTCTTCAGAAATTTATATGCAAGATAAGGTTGTCTCAGAATTAATATTTATCACAATATTTAGTGCTTTTCTTTGCTGTTTGGTGTTGTGGGTCTTTACATTAAATATAAAGTTTGTTCTTCTTACTTTATTAAGTGTTATTCTAAGTGTTACTATTAGTATTTCTGTTTCTCAATTTATCTATGGAGGAATAGAGCTAGTAATGATTATTATGCCGGCAATTATTTTTATTGTGTGTGTGTCAGATTTTATGCATCTTTTAAATCCAGATAATATTACAACAAAAAATAAAAAGAATTATTTTATTGAAAAAGTTAAAATTATTGGTATGCCTGTTGCTCTCACTTCATTTACAACAGCAATAGGTTTTTTAAGTTTTTGTTTCTCTGAAGTTGTTCCGATCACAAGGTTTGGACTTGTCACAACCGTTGGTATTCTAATCTCATTATTTATTATTCTAGTTACATATGCAATTAGTGTAGATTTAAATTTTCATCTATTAAAAGGGAATTTAAGATTAAACACTAAGATTGATTCATTAATTCTAAAAATAACATCGTTCAATAACAAGTTATATTTACGCCTCATATTATTCGTTATGGTGTTTTTTGCATGCTACGGTTTTAATAAAATTACTGTCGATAATTATATTACTGATGAGGTTAACTCTAAGTCTCAATTGTATAAAGAAATGAATTTTTTTAATCAAAACTTTGGGGGAATTAAACCTCTGACATTTAAAATACCTATTGATAAGGATGTAGATATAAAGCAAATATTAAAGTTTGAAAACTTTTTAGATTCTTGCGGATTCTCCTTAGATTTTTCTCTTAATCGATTTGTAGAAAACCCTGATTTAATTGATAGAAAAATGTTTCGTTCAATTGTTAAGGATGATTACACAATAAGAGCAAGAATGAAAGACGAAGGGTCAAAAAAAAGCTTTGTAAAAATTAAAATGATCAAGGCACAAGCATTAAAATTAGGAATCCCTCTTAATATCGGAGGTGCAGGTTATTTATTTGATCAAGTTAGTAATAAGTTAACCAAGGAGATTTTATATGGCCTTTTAGTTGCGATACTAACAATAGGTTTTCTTTTTATAATAATTAATGATTTTAATTTGCGATATTTTTTTATTGCTTTAATACCGAATGTATTTCCAATATTAGTATGTATAGGAATTTTATGTTTAAATGGTTTTTATTTTAGTCTCTCAAATGCTTTTATTTTTGCAATTGTTTTTGGCCTCATTGTAGATGATTCTATACATATAATCAGTGCATATAGGTTTAACCTTAAAAGAGGTATGACAAAAGAAAAGTCTATGAAAGAATCGTTAACTGTAACTGCTCGAGCAGTAATTAAAACAACGATTATTGTAATTGTAAGCTTAATTCCATTAATGTTTTCTGAATTTAAATCTGTAAGTCAATTAAGCGTAATAACAATAATATCTGCATGTATTGCAATCATTTTTGATTTAATATATTTACCTAGATTAATTAGAAAGTTTTTATAGTGAAAATAAATTTATTTTGGTTTAGAAGAGATCTAAGAATTGAAGATAACACAGCTTTAAGCATTGCTTTGTCTAAAAAAGAGCCTGTTTTAGCATTATTTATTTTTGATGAAAATATCACAGATAAACTTGCATGTGACGATGCGCGTATTACATTTATTTATAATCAATTAAGAAATATTAATGATCATTTAAAGATTCATGGCTCTTCTTTACTGGTATTAAAAGGATCTCCAAAAAATATTTTTAATGATCTTATTTTACAACATCAAATTGCAAATGTTTTTTCGAATAAAGACTATGAGCCTTATGCTTTATCACGCGATCATGATATCAATGAATTATTAAAGAAAAATTATATCGACTTTATCCAAGCTAAAGACAGTGTTGTGTTTGAACCTCATGAAATTTTAAAAGATAACGGAGATCCATATACAGTATATACTCCTTATAAAAATAAATGGTTAAAGAAATTTAGTAATAAAGAATTTATTTTTCAAAAATCTAACTTAAATAATTTCTTAAAAAAAGATAATGAATTTTATGATATTGAAGTTTTTGGTTTCAAAAAATCAAAAATTAATGTCGTGAATTATAATTTAGATATTCTTAATGAATATTCTGTATCCAGAGATTTTCCTTCTCATAATAGAACTAGTTACTTAGGAATCCATTTAAGATTTGGTACTGTTAGTGTTAGAGAAATTATAAATAAACTTTCTGCTAGAGATGATGTTTTTCTATCTGAACTTATTTGGCGAGAGTTCTTTATGCAAATTCTATTTCATTTCCCAAAAGTTGTAGATAATAATTTCAAATCCAAATATGATAGCGTTATATGGAGGAATGATAAAGATGATTTTGATAAATGGTGCAGGGGAGAAACGGGTTACCCTATTGTTGATGCAGGTATGAGACAGTTAAATACAACAGGATATATGCACAATAGAGTTAGAATGTTAGTAGCAGGTTTTTTATGTAAACACTTATTAATTGATTGGAAATGGGGTGAAAGATATTTTGCGGAAAAATTATTAGACTTTGAACTTGCTTCAAATAATGGTAATTGGCAATGGGCTGCAGGTACTGGCTGTGATGCAGCTCCATATTTTCGTATTTTTAATCCTATGACTCAACAACTTAAGTTTGATAAAAGTTTTACTTATATAAATCAATGGATTGAAAACTTTGAAGCAGATAACTATATTCCTTATATGGTAGATCACAAGATGGCAAGAGAGCGTGCATTACTCACTTACAAAAAAGGATTAGCTAACTAATTTACCAGCGTATTCCTTCCCATTTACAAGAAAAACAATTATACCTTTTCCATTTAAACATATAGAAAGTAAGTAAGGTCCAAATTTTATCCTGATTTGTTCTTTCTATTCTCTTTAACTTATTTTTACATTGTGGGCAAATAAGATGAGATTGATTTTTATCAGATTTGAAAAGCTTTTTTTGCTTAATAATAAATAAAGCTAGTAGATATGTGACAAAAAGGATAATTAAAGTTGTCATATTTGATCTTAAATTTATATTAAACAAAAACTAAAAATAAATTAATTTTTTTTTTTTATAAGTACGTATTAACACTTAGATCATTAATTTTTATTAGAAATGACGTACTATTTATTATGTGAGGCATAGTAAATAATTTTTTCAATCATATATTTGTAACATGTATAAGATAATTATCGCATTTTTAATAGTCTTTATTTCTAATAGTATATCCTCGAAAGATATCATTGTAATTGATGCTCAGAAGTCTTTTTCTGAGAAAAAAGCTCTAGTCATTTTAAATGGTTTTGGAGACTCTAAAAAAAATAGAAAAATTCAAAAAGAGTATTTTCGCTCAAAAGGATATGATCTTTTTATACTAGATTATATAGAAAAATCTTCACTTAAAAACACACAAGATAAATTCAATAAACTTTATGATTTTCATAAGCTTAGTAAATATAAGGAGGTGAGTTTTTTTTGTTATATAATAGGCGGGTATGTTTTGAATGAATTTTTAAAAGTTAATTATAAAAAAAACATTAAAACTATTCTATATGATAGAAGCCCAATTCAGGAAAGAGCAGCAAAAGTGGCTAGAGATAAATTACAACTTATTTCCTTTTTAATTTATGGAAGAGTTTTAAAAGACTTTAGTGAAATAAGTTTTTCATCTCTAGATAAAAAATTTGATGTTAGAGTAGGTTTAATTATTGAGAATAAAGCAACGCGATTAATGCGTATTTTTGAGAAACAAGCTCTTAGCTATGGAACTTTAGATTTTTCTCCTCACAAAATTAATCATCATCATGATGATTTTATACATACAATCCTGGATCATGATTTAATGTATAGAAGATTTGATGTCATAGGAAATGAAATAATACATTTTTTAGAATTTGGAGTTTTTACAGAAAAGGCAAAAAGAATAAAATATAATTTAAACCCATTTAAGAAAGTAAAAGATTATGATATCTATTTATAAATTAAAATCTAGATTTCAGACATTACTAAAACCTCTGATGAGAGCATTGAGAAATATTGGATTCACTCCAAATATGATTACCATCTCATCAGTTCTTCTATCGGTAATAATTTCTTATTTTTTTTATAATGCTTTCCAAAAACCTAATTTTTTTTTAATAGTCTCTATAGGTTTGTTTACTAGAATGATGCTTAATGCCATTGACGGTATGATGGCAGAGGCTTACAATATGAAATCATCATTAGGAGAGGTCTTAAATGAAACTGGTGATATCATCTCTGATATTTTAATTTTTTACCCACTCTTATTTTTAGATTTCTTAAATTTTCATATTGCTTTTGCTTTTATAATATTTTCAGTTATTAATGAATTGTGTGGTATTTTATCTAAGATTATTTCTGGTTGTAGAAGGTATGATGGTCCTATGGGTAAAAGTGATAGGGCTTTTTTAATTGGAATTATATGTTTAGTGTCATACTTTTCTCCAGTATTATATGTCTATATGAATTTAATTTTTTCAGCTGCAATATTATTAATCATGATAAGTAGTTTTCTTAGAATAAAAAAATCTTTAATATGATTTTAGATATTGATTTTAGCTCACCAAATAATCTTTTAGTATTAATAATATTTATGATTTTAATTTTGGCTTCTTCAGTGTTTTTTATTTGGAAAAGAATACAGCCAAATGCTTTAGTTGATCAAATGATAAAAACAACTCATTCTTGGTGGGTAATGTGTTTTGTTTTTCTTTTTGCGATACTTTCTAATACAGTAATAACAATTTTGGCTATCGCCTTACTTTCATTTGTTGCTTTACGAGAGTTAGTTTCAGCATTGAATATTAATATTGATTATAGAAGTTCTGTGTTTTTATGTTATTTATCTATTTTTTTTCAATACTTCTTTATTTACAAAGGCTGGTTTATAGAGGCAATCATTTTTCTGCCTTTATTTATCCTTGTTATTTTGCCATGTTCAATGATTATCAGCACTTGTAGAAAAGGTTTTTTACGTTCCTATTCTTTTCTGTCTATATCTGTAATTTTAGCTGTTTATAGCATTAGTCATTTAGCGTTTTTAATAACTTTTATACACCTTGATAATTTATCATCAAAATCTCTTTTGCTTTTTCTAATCTTTCTCACTCAGATAAATGATATTATGCAGTTTATCTTTGGTAAAATATTTGGAAGAAATAAGATATTACCATATGTAAGCCCTAATAAAACATGGGAAGGGTTTTTAGGTGGTCTTTTATCTACAACTATTATTGGTTGCTTAATAGGTTTCCTTACTCCTTTTAATTATTATGAGTTAATAGTAGTAAGTACTATAATAGCTGTTTTAGGTTTTCTTGGCGATTCTTTCTTGTCTGCCATTAAAAGAGATGTTGGAGTAAAGGATTTAGGTGTTTCAATTTCTGGACATGGTGGTTTCTTTGACAGAATAGATAGTCTTGTAATAATATCTGCGCCATTTTTTTATATTTTTTATTTCTTGCTTGAGTTATGAAAAAGATTGTTCTAATATTTTTTTACTCTTTATTTTGGAGAAATTTTCTCAAGCTGATAATAGGATTGAATTACATTAACAGAGAAATATTATTTAAGTCAAAGCAGTTTATTTTGATAGCTAATCATAATAGTCATATGGATACTATGGCTATTATGAGCTCAATACCAATAAAAAATATTTCAAAAACACATCCAATGGCAGCTTTAGATTTTTTTGGAGGTAATAAAATAAAAAAATTTTTAATGCGAAATTTGATTAATGCTACATTAATAGATCGCAATCCAGAATTACAAAAAGAAAAGCCCATTCAAATAATGGATGATATTTTAAAAAAAGGTAGATCTTTATTATTATATCCTGAAGGTTCTAGAGGTATTTCTCATAATATATCTAACTTTAAAAATGGTCTTGCTATCCTAATTCAGAATAACCCAAATATAGATGTAATTCCAGTTTATTTAAAAGATATACATAAGACACTGCCAAAAGGGTCTAAATTAATTGTTCCTTTTAAATGTAAAATTATATTTGGACAACCTATTCAATTTGATTCTTATGATCTTAATGATATTTTAGTTAAATCTCAGTGCTCATTAATAGAGCTTAAAGAAAATTATTAATTCTCAAAATCTAATCCATTTTTAGTTTTTTTATAAAGTTTTAAAGAAAAGGTTAAATAATTAGTTGCGAAATAAAAAAAAACCTAAACCAACATAGATTGAATCTAAATTAGCTGTAATTTTGTCAGAAATTTTTAAAAATCAACTATTTAATTGATATTTAATTAATCTGATTATTATAATATAAAAGAAGAATAAAGAAATGAAAATTGGAATTATTTGGGGTTCAGATTCGGGAGATACAGAAGATACGACAATGTATATGGAAGGAAAGCTTTCTGCCTATGACTTAGAAATTATTAATGTAGCAGACGCATCTCCTGAGGATTTTACAAAATTTGATTTATTAATCTTAGGGCTTTCCACATGGTATGATGGTGATCTGCAGAGTGATTGGGAAGATTTCTTTCCCACATTCCAGGAAATTGATTTTAGTGGTAAGACCGTCGCTCTTTTTGGTTTAGGAGATCAGTATGGCTATGACGAGTACTTTATAGATGGTGTTGGAATTCTTGCTATGGATATTATTAAAAATGGTGGTGAGGTTATTGGACATTGGTCCACAGAAACGTATGAATTTGAAAAGTCTAAAGCATTATTAGATGAAAATACTTTCTATGGCCTGGCTTTAGATGAGGGTAATCAATATGATCTGTCACAAGAAAGGATTGATAAATGGCTAACTTCTTTAGAATTGAAAATCAACTAATTACTGCTATTTTTTTCTAAGTTTGTTTTGTAATACTTTATCATGGAAATATTTGGTTTTTTTAGTGCTCTTTTAATTGGTCTAATATTAGGTCTGATAGGAGGTGGAGGTTCTATATTGACTGTCCCTATTTTTGTATACTTATTAGGAATATCTCCATTAGTTGCAACGGCTTATTCATTATTTGTAGTTGGAACTACAGCATTAGTTGGTGCTATAAGTAAT
>Ga0209816_1001231_pt1 | contig 19258 bp, 17 predicted proteins | sample CoawatmetaG01DNA_FD_187509 | JGI IMG/M metagenome (GOLD analysis project Ga0209816, IMG submission 187509) | Marine microbial communities from the West Antarctic Peninsula - Coastal water metaG017-DNA (SPAdes) (version 2) | ecosystem: Environmental > Aquatic > Marine > Coastal ... | reverse complement strand
GAAAATCTTGGACGACAAAAATATCATCATTCCAGATCGTCCAGGAAATAATCGTATTGACGGGTTGTTAAATATTTTAAATCATCCGTATGTAGCGCTACTATTCTTGATTCCTTCAGTAAATGAAACTCTCAGGATTAATGGAAAAGCTCTAATAATAGAAGATGTTGATCTGTGTGAAGCGCATGCAATTAATGGAAGAATTCCAAAAACAATTACCAAAATCACGATTGAGGAAGTGTTCTTACATTGTGGGAAAGCGCCTCTACGTGGGTCTTTATGGAAGCCAGAAAGCTGGCCACAAGGAAGACCTATCCCAAATCTAAATCAAATTATAAAGGATCATGCAGGAGATAATGAAACCCCTCAAATGACAGATGCAGAAATTGAAATTAAAGACAAAGAAACACTTTATTAAGTAAATCAACTTATAGAATTAAAATGGAAGAAGTTAATGAAAAAAGATTTTAACCAAAATAATTGGAAACAATTGGACAGAGATCTTGATAAAATCTCTCAGTTTGATTTCGCGTCCAAATATGTTTCAAGACCGTTACTAGCTCCAGGCATAGCATTACTGTTCATCATCCTGTGTGGAATTGCAGTAGCTTTTTTCCTAGATGAAAAACAATCATCTTATATCGTCATAATAGCTGCCGTTATTGGTGCCTATATGGCCTTAAATATTGGAGCCAATGACGTAGCCAATAATGTTGGGCCTGCAGTCGGCGCCAAAGCTCTAACAATGGGAGGTGCCTTAGTAATTGCTGCTATCTGTGAAAGCGCCGGGGCTATTTTAGCGGGAGGAGATGTCGTAACAACTATTTCAAAAGGTATTATAAATCCTGCATCAGTTAATGACAAAACTGTATTCGTATGGGCTATGATGGCATCATTAATATCAGCTGCCTTATGGGTGAATTTAGCTACTATTTTTGGTGCACCTGTTTCAACAACTCATTCTATAGTTGGCGGTGTTATGGGTGCTGGAATAGCAGCAGCAGGATTTGCCGCTGTAAATTGGCCGACTATGGGTAAGATTGCAGCAAGTTGGATTATATCTCCTGTGCTTGGGGGCGGCATAGCAGCTTTGTTCCTTGCTTTCATTAAGTTTTCAATAATTTATAAAGAGGACAAAATCGCGGCTGGAATAAAGTGGGTTCCCGTCTTGATAGGTCTAATGGCTGGTGTTTTTTCTACTTACCTTGCTTTAAAAGGATTAAAAAAAATTATCCAATTAGACCTAAGCACATCAATATTAATCGGTGTTGTTATAGGCGTCATTGTGTATGCCATCACTGCGCCCTTAATTAAATGGCAATCAAATGGTTTAGAGAACCGAAATAAATCAATAAAAAAACTGTTTGCTATACCACTGGTCCTGTCTGCGGCACTGCTATCATTTGCACATGGGGCTAATGATGTGGCCAATGCGGTTGGTCCTTTAGCGGCTATCGTACATACAGTTGAGTTTGGAAACGTTGCAGGGAAAGTTGAAATTCCGACATGGGTTATGATTATTGGTGCGATCGGTATCTCTTTTGGGCTCCTACTTTACGGTCCTAAGCTTATCCGAATAGTTGGTGATCAAATTACTAAATTAAATCCTATGAGAGCTTATTGTGTGGCGTTATCAGCAGCTATAACAGTTATAATAGCATCTTGGTTAGGACTGCCAGTTAGCTCTACTCATATAGCTGTTGGGGGTGTCTTTGGGGTAGGTTTCTTTCGCGAATGGGACTCTGCAAGGAGAGCTAAAAACACTAACTTTAAAAATAAAAAAATATCAAAAAATATTCCAAGTGGAGAACGCCGCAGACGAAAATTAGTTAGACGATCTCACTTTCTAACTGTTATCTCCGCATGGGTTATAACAGTGCCAGCAGCTGCAACTTTATCAGGTACAATATTTCTAATAATTAGCTATTTTGTATAATAAGATTTTAATATTAAATAAAAACATATAAATCACTTACCAATCTTTATTCAGCATTCCTTCACTTCTAAAAACTAAATAGTTAGGAACATTAAATGTCATTAGTCATGAAGGGTTTCCCGCCCAAAGAACCTGATCAAGCAACGCTAAGTAATTGGCGAACCGCACCATTTAATAAATGGGCATTTCAACATGTGAGGGAGATTATTCCTTCGGCAAATATTGCCAACAACCCAAAAGATGTCTGGTCGCTAACTAAAGGAAAAGATAGCTTATCTTCAATTGATATTGAGACAGTAATGGAAAGCACTAACTCCGATGCTGTAGTTGTCCTTCAATCTGGAAAGTTAATTAAAGAAATTTATCGAAATGGAATGGATGAAAGTTCACAGCATATCTTGATGTCTGTCTCAAAATCTATTCTTGGATTAATAGCTGGAAAATTAATTGAAATTGGTAAAATTAAAGCTGATGACCAAATTACTTCATTCATCCCAGAGTTAGTGGATTCAGCTTATGCGGGCTCAACCATACGAAACTTATTAGACATGCGTTCTGGTATTTCTTTTAATGAAGATTACTTAAAAAAAGATGGCCCAATAATCGATTACAGGTTTGCGTCAAACTGGAACCCTGTTCCTGCTGACTGGAAACCTCAGGATCTTAGGTCTTTCATGTCGACCCTCACAGAAGCTTTGCAAAATCATGGTGGTAATTTCCAATATGTCTCCCCCAATACTGACTTACTAGGTTGGGTTTTTGAGCGGGCTACTGGTATTCGCTATGCTGACTTAGTCTCCGAACTACTTTGGAAACCGTTAGGCGCCGAAACGCCAGGTTATATTACAGTAGATAGAATAGGTGGAGCCAGGGCAGCTGGTGGTAAATGTTTTTCAGCTCGGGATCTAGCAAGAGTAGGAATGATGCTTGCAGACGGTGGCAAGCGAGAAGGTCATCAAATTATTTCTGAACAGTGGGTTAACGATATCGAAAATAATGGCGATCAAGAGGCTTGGGCACAGGGTAACTTCTACGAAGTTTTTAATAAACGTGATATGAAGTACCGATCTAAGTGGTATGTTCAACAAACCGACGCACCACTAATTCACGCGTGGGGAATACATGGCCAATTCATATTTGTTGACAGATCAAAGGAATTATCAATTTCTTGGTTTTCAAGTCAAACTTTACCAGTAGATCAAATAGCAATGGAGAAAACTTTTTCAGTCGTTGAAAAAATAAGAGAGGCTTTATCTTAATATAAGATAAATAACTGAATATAGATCTTTATAAATGATTAGATTTAGCGAAATGAAATCTGACAATGTTTAGAAACCTGTGCCGCCCAGAAAGGGTGGTTCATAACTGAGGCACCCATCGAGTTAGTTTCAACAAAACCATTGGATAAAACTACTTTATTTCTAAAGATACGGTAGCTGACAGAATGTACGTAACTTGTATTTCCCATGTATTTTCCAGTTATAAGTACACTCTTAAAGTTAGTGCTTGGATACTTTAGAGTTTTTGTTTTATTTGGAACATTGCTTTGATAAGTGCCCAAAAGCTGTCTTAACTCAGAATTAATAAATATATGATTTTCATAAGTTTTTTGATTTAAAAAACCATAAAATTCATTTTCTACCAGACATTTTTTTTTCTCTGAAAAATTGGATACAGAATTAGGAGAAGACGGGCTATATGGTAAATTAAAATGCGTACAATTACTAAAAAACACTAAAATCAAAATGTATAATTTAAACTTAATGACGCCCTACCAATCTTACTATGGTCATACGGTGATTGCTGAAAGCTTACATCAATATCTGCGTAGTTACTATCTTTGTATGAAAACGGAATACTCGCACTAACGAATGCGCCAAAAGTAGCTTCACCTTTAATATCAAAACTAGAGTTTTGGTAAGAGACCTGTCCATCAGAGTTTCTACCAGAGGCCATTAAGATACTCATATTACCTGAGTTGTACTGGCTAGGTTGATACGCTCCAATTGTAAACTTAGGTCCCTTTAAATCAACCTGAAGGCCAAGCACCGCCTGAGAGAAACTGGTTTCATTCATACCCCAGTAATTAGTACCTGCCCCAGTATCCTCTAATTTATTAAGTGAAGACCTTACCATAAACCCTAAACTTTCTGAAAATGCAATATTAGCACCAAGGTCAATAGATTTAAATCCTCGGGTAACAGGGGTAGAAGACTCTGTCGCACCAAGATTAAAGTCTCCCTCACTAGAAGCAACAGCTCCATAAAATGTTAAGTTTTTATTTGGTGTTACTAAGACGTTCATTCCATAGCCACTTAAACTTATGTCATTACTTCCAGAGTACTGCGCGAAAGGTCTAAGGGCTAAATGAGCGCCGTCAAGCATAGCTATTTCTACCTGATTGGTTAAATTAGGCGAAACGAATGATGGTTTTGGCATGAAGCCGGCGTCATCTCCCCACAAACTAGCGGCAGCCAAGGATACAGGGTCAGAGGATGATGTCATATATAAATTAAATTTATCAGTATTAATGTGACGCAAACCATAAGACTGCGAATTCACAGTTTCTGACGTTGAGTTAAGTTGATTTCGAGCGTAACCAATAGTCGAAAGTTTTGGATGTGATACGGTGTCAAAGACCTCTTTTACGGGAACATTAAAAGTAGCCCCATCAAAGGAATCGAATACAGCAGTCCTTGCGTTCCCAATAGCCTCTCGCGTACTGGTACTTAAACCTGACACCACGTAGAGTTTTTTAGCTGATACATTTAAGTTATTTCCTGAGTATACTTTCCCATCGATGGAATAACCCGCACTACTAATCAAGCTAGTTGAGGCTGCAGATGAAATCAAACCATGTCCAAAGATGGCCTCCATTTGTGAAGTTGTGCATGTTGAGGAAGTGCATCCAGAGACACCATAACCCTTTAAACCAGTATAGACTGCCGTATCTTTAATACGTGTTACGATTTGGGCTCCTGTTAAACTTGGGAATTGTTCCATTGTAGTTGCAACCACTCCTGATACGTGGGGTGCAGCCATTGATGTGCCTTTGTAGCGTACATATGTTCCATTTGCCTGTGCTGCATAAATACCATCGACACTTGCATCATCACCTCCTCCTGGAGCTGTCACACAAAAGCTCTTAGCATTACCACACCTGTTAGTATAAGCTGTCTCTTGAAGGTTGGAGCCCACTGCTACAACAGTAAGCCACTCATTGGCTAATTCGCTCACACGATATGGTAAACCGCTCTCTCTGCTAGCATCTAAATAACCGTCATTACCGGCAGCCCAAACAAATACAGTACCATTTTGTTGTGCAGAGCGGAGGCTTGAAATGGAATTAGCAAAATTTGAACGGAGCCAGGACTGACTATATGATCCAATCTTAGTTGCCGTCCCCCAGCTATTATTTGAAACTTTAATATCATCTGTTACATGTTGATTAAAAACAATGGCCCTTTTGGAATCTGTATTTACCCCTGTGAGACTACTGCCACTTACTCCTACTCGATAATCATACAATGTCGCATTATAAGCCACACCTCGCATCCCTGCTGCATCTTTATTAGCGCCAATTATAGAAGCAACATGTGTCCCATGGCCGGCACTATCTGACCCATAAGCACTTCCGACAAAAGTCTTTCCATAAATTGTACGACCACTAAACTCTGCATGACTAGAGTCTATACCAGTGTCTACAACTGCTACTTTAATACCAGAACCTGTGTAACCCGCGCTATTTATAGTATCAGCGCCGATTAAACCCAAACCATACTGGTTTGACAGTTCAGGAGCATAATTAACAGATACCGGAGTACCACTACCTCCACATCCCATGACGATTAAAAGTAATCCAAATACGAAAAACATTCTAATTAATTTCATTCGATTTTCCTATCAATCTCAAATATAATTTATGAGTCTAATAACAGCTTAAGGAACATACATTTAAAAAGATATATTTTAATTATAAGTCTCTGAGCGTTGTTTCTAACTCTAAGTATTTATCAAAATGAAAATCACAAATAAACTCTGTTACAGGACCTCTACGGTAGCCTTGGGAAAACAAACCAAATCTTACATTGCCAGACACTGCTGTTTGCATATCAACCTCTGAATCACCAATAAAGATTGTCGAATTTGTTTTAGATTTCAGATAACTTACCGCTTCTAGGAGAGGACGTGGGTTAGGTTTTCTTTCTGGAAACGTATCACCACAAATAACTACTTCGAAATATTGTTTTATATCTAAATTCTTTAATACTTTATTTGTTAAACTTGAGGGTTTATTAGTACAGATTCCTAAATTAAATCCCTGCAAATATAGCTTAGACAAGACACCTTTGACATCTTGGTAGCATCGGCTGTGGGTTGTAGGGTTAGCGTGGTAGTGTTCCATAAAAACTTGCGTTGCAACTTCTGATACTTTTAGATCATATACATCTAAGCATCGTTCGATCAATTTACCTACCCCATCCCCAATAAATGAACGAACTTGGTTAGATGGCAACGGATTTAAGTTAATACTTTTAAGCATTTCATTGCTCGCGGCGTGCATATCAGGTAGGGAATCTACGAGTGTGCCATCCAAATCAAAGATAATGCTTTCTACTGATTTTTCCATTTTATGGAACATCCCATTGAAGCAATTTGATCTCTTGGGCCAAGACCAGTTGTCGCGACCTCCAGCATACCTTCATATAAATCATTTTTTTGATCAGAGCCGGGGTCACCTTTTCCTCCTGAATCAAGTCTACCACGATATTGTAATCCTAAGGTGTTATTAAAACCAAAAAAATCTGGTGTACACACAGCTCCGTATGCCCGAGCAACTGACTGGGTTTCATCAAAAAGGTATGGGAAAGGAAAATTATTAGTAGTAGCTATTTTTTTCATATTTTCAAATGAATCCAGTGGATAAGTTTCCACATCATTAGAGGAAATGGCTACCACCCCAACCCCTTTATTAGAAAGATCCCTTGATACTTTTATAATTCTATCCAATGCACTCAAAACATAGGGGCAGTGATTACAGATAAACATTACTAAAAGACCATTCTCTTTAAGTAAGGAGTCCCGTGTACATAGTTTCATTCCTGTACTGGGAAGCTCAAAATGTGGGGACACCCAATCAAAATCACAGATGTGTTTCTCATTAATCATTTTTGACGTTTCTCAATCTATTATTTAACTAAGACTAACTCAGCTGCATTTCTCAACGCTCTTATATTAGAGCCATAAATATTCGAGTTATCAGCCGAACCTCCTTTGAAAACAGCCGAACCAGCGACCAAAACATCTGCCCCTGCCGCAGATACTAATGGAGCTGTCTCTACTGTAACCCCTCCATCAACTTGAATATGGATTGGACGATCACCAACCATTTCTGAAATTTTAACTATTTTATTAATTTGAGATTTTATAAATTTTTGACCACCAAAACCAGGATTAACAGTCATAACACAAATAAGATCAACCATATCCAACAGAAACTCTATTTCTTCAATACCAGTTGCCGGGTTTAGTGCTAAGCCAGCCTTAGCTCCATTAGCCCTAATGGCTTGAAGGGTTCGGTGGATGTGAGGGTCTGCCTCGACATGTGCAGTAATTATATCTGCACCACTACTCGCAAAGCTCTCTATATATTTATCAACAGGTGAAATCATCAGGTGAACATCCATTACACCTTTGATATGAGGCCTCAAAGCCGCACAGGTCTCAGGTCCAAAAGTAATATTTGGGACAAAGTGACCGTCCATAACATCAATATGAACCCAGTCACACCCTTGTGCTTCTATTGCTACACACTCTGCTCCAAAGTTTGCAAAGTCTGCCGCAAGAATTGAGGGGGAAATTTTAATTTCTTTTGAGAAATTCATTTACTTTTACCTACCTATTGGTGAGATTTTATAAACCAAGTTTCGAAAATCTAAAAATATTAATACAGTTCCAATATTCGCCAAAGAGAAACACTATGATTTTGTTTTAGGATTTAGACGTCCACTTTCATACTCTTTTGCCATATCATCCATTGAAATTACTTGAATTTTTGATCCATTTCCGGCGGTTCCAAATCTTTCAAATCTATCAATACAGAGTGATTTCATTTCGTTCATTGCAGGGATCAAAAATTTCCGAGGGTCAAATTCTGATGGATTATCTGTTGCTACTTTTCGAAATTGCGCGGTCATTGCCATACGACAATCTGTGTCAATATTTACTTTTCTTACCCCCATCTTAATACCTTTTTCTATTTCCTCTACTGGCACTCCATAAGTTTGAGGCATGTTACCACCTGATTCGTTGATAAGATCCTGGAGATACTGTGGGACAGAAGAAGATCCGTGCATGACTAAATGAGTAGACGGTAGTTTTAAGTTTATAGCTTGAATAATTGACATTGCTAAAATGTCTCCATCAGGTTTTCTACTAAACTTATAAGCACCATGAGAGGTGCCACACGCGATTGCTAACGCATCACACTTAGTTTTAGATACAAAATCTACTGCCTGGTCTGGATCAGTAAGAAGTTGTTCTTGGCTCAGTTTGCCTTCGGCTCCAGAACCATCTTCTATTCCTGCCTCACCCGTCTCTAGAGAGCCAAGGACCCCAAGCTCTCCTTCGACCGATGCCCCAACAGAATGAGCAAACACTGAAACTCGGTTCGTAATATCAACATTGTATTCGTAAGATGAAGGCGTCTTCATATCAGCTTCGAGAGATCCATCCATCATTACACTCGTAAAACCGTACTTTATAGCACTAAGGCATGTGGCTGCATTATTTCCGTGGTCTTGGTGCAAACAAATTGGTACTCTAGGGTTCATCTCGGCTAAGGCTTGCACCATGCTACTAAGCATAATGTCACCTGCGTAGGCCCTAGCGCCTCTACTAGCCTGTAATATAACAGGTGAATCAGTTTGTACCGCAGCATCAACTATGGCTAAGCCCTGCTCCATATTGTTTATATTAAAAGCAGGAACACCGTATGAATGCTCAGCTGCATGATCAAGAAGTTGACGTAATGTAATTAAAGCCATGTTTAGTATTTCCTCTTTTTTATCTATAACTCAAGGAAAGCATATCAAAAAAAATTGATCAAGATAGCTTTTTTTAAAAATTAAAATTATCATTCAATCGACAGTAACTTTTAGGTAGGTAAGTTCAAATTGATGTAATTCTAAAGTTCTCTTATCACCTTTATTAAACGCGAAATTTCATCTTTGGAACCAAAACAAAATGGAGTTCGCGCATGTAACGAATTCGGGACAATATCTAATATTGGAACATTGCCGTCAACTGCCGTTCCTCCAGCCTGTTCAATCAAAAATGCAATTGGGGCACACTCATAAACCATACGCAATCTACCATTTTCATACCCTTTCCTAGCATCTTCTGGATATAAAAAAATTCCACCTCTTACTAAAATTCTGTGTGTCTCTGCGACTAATGAGGCTATCCATCGCATATTATAGTTTTTATTAAATGGGCCTGTTTCCCCTGAGTTGCAATTCATAATGTATTTTGAAAATGTATTAGGCCAATGTCGTGTGTTAGAGGAGTTTATTGCATACTCCTGTGAAGTTTTCGTAATAGAAAACGATTGATTAACCTGAATAAATTTTTCCTGGGTTCGATCTAAAACAAAGTAACTAATTCCGTTACCTACTGAAAAAACTAAAGAAGTTTGGGGACCAAATATAACGTACCCTGCAGCTAACAAATCACTACCTTTTCTTAAAAAACTGGCGTTAGCATCTTCTTTCGCAGGGTAGATCCCGAAAATTGTGCCAATTGATACGTTTGAGTTTATATTTGATGAGCCATCTAGCGGGTCAATAGCAAGGGCCAAGCTGCCATTAGTCTTCAATCTTAAAACCTCTTCTTGTTCTTCAGATGCATACCACTTAACATCCGTAGAAATTAATGCACTCACGTACGCCTCATCAGCTATAATATCTAAAGCTTTTTGTCCGTCACCATCTGAGTTTGTACCAACTTTCGCATCAAGTCCCCCATTAATTGGACTAACAGAAATTATCTTTGCCAAGTCATTTGCTACTAAGGAAATTTTTTCTAATACGTCTCTTAATTTAGGTGGAATATTAATATCTTTAAGATTTATGGTTGTATCATCACGCATAATGGAATTTTCCTAAACTATTAAGAAATATTTAAATATTCATAGCACATGTAGCAGAACTAGTTGAATAGGTAATTTAGAGACATTTAATCTATATTAAATAATGTATTAAAATTAATATTTTGGTTAGTGCTTTTTCTGGTTGCACCTCAACCCATTTTTCGCCAAATATTATACAGGATTTATTTTATCTAAAGTAGTTCAAAGGATTAATTATGTTAAACATTAGTACACAGATCATTCACCTTCATAAGCGTTTCCCATTAGCTATAAGTAGAGGCGTAATGACCGGCTCAGATAACCTTTTTATTCATGTAGAAGAAAATGGTGTTACAGGTATTGGCGAGATGGCTCCAGGGTCAACTGAAGGTGCACAAACTCCTCAAGAGGGGGCAAAAATGCTATCTGATTTTTGTGCGAGTGAAAAGAGTTCCAATTCAATCCAAGAAACTTACGATAATGCCATGGGAGCGGGTGTAGCAGCATGTGCCGTGGCAGCTCTAGACATGGCCCTTTGGGATTTGAGAGCAAAACAAGCAGGTCTTCCATTATATAAACTACTCGGCTTATCTAGAAATGTCGTACCAACTTCAGTAACTGTGGGGATTAACCCACCAGAAGTTGTTAGGGAAAGAATACCACTGTTACTAGACGGAACCGGTGTCAAAGCTCTGAAAGTTAAACTAGGGTCTCCAGATGGTTTAGATGCTGACCAAGCAATGTTTTCTGCGGTGTTAGAAATGACGGAAAACCGTTCTACCGTTATAAGAGTTGATGCAAACGGGGGCTGGACAGTACCTGAAGCAAAAAAAATGATGCAATGGCTGGCAGATCGTGGGGTAGAATACATTGAACAGCCACTCAAAAAGGGTGAAGAGGATGGCCTAATCCACCTGTTCAAGGATCGCCCACTTCCTATCTACGTCGATGAAAGTTGTAGAGTATCATCAAACATTCCTCACTTTGCCGATCGAGTGGATGGAGTAAATCTAAAGTTAATGAAGTGTGGTGGAATTACTGAAGCCCTTAGAATTGTAAGCACAGCTAGGGCATTTGGCCTAAAAACTATGATTGGATGCATGGGAGAAAGCTCTGTATCTATTGCTGCAGGGGCTTCAATAGGCTCGTTGTTTGATTATATTGACCTTGATTCTCACTTAAATTTAGATCCAGACCCCTGTGGTGGTGCAGAAATGACAGATGGAAAAATCTTGCCAACTAATAACTTAGGTCATGGAGGAGGTATTTTAAATGCTTAAAGCGAACCAAAAGTTAGCATTATTTTGTGAGGCCACAATGGGTCAACCCAACACTAAAATGGCGGAGGGTATTTTGAGATATGGCCCAAATGAATGTGTTGCTGTCATAGATAGTAAAGCGGCTGGTAAAAGCCTAAAAGAGTTTTGGAAATTAGATACCAGCTTACCTATCGTCGGCACACTTAACGAAGCTATTGCTCTAGGCGCAGAAGTGTTAGTTTTGGGAACGGCACCGTCCGGAGGTCGTCTTCCCGAATCGTGGAAGGAAGTAATTCTCCACGCTCTTGATTCTGGCATGTCCGTAGTTAATGGACTTCACGATAAACTTCAGCCAATTTTCTCTGATAAATTAAAATTAGATCAATGGATTTGGGATCTCAGAACACCAGTTGGTGACTTACCACAAATTGGAGGCGCACGGGCTGCTGATTTAAACAATACAAGAGTATTGATGGTCGGAACTGACATGGCAATTGGAAAAATGACTGCCGGTTTAGAAATCTATAAACACCTAAAAGATAACAATCATAACGTAAACTTCCTGGCAAGTGGACAAACTGGTGTGGCCATAATGGGTGCTGGAATTCCTCTAGATGCCTATAGCGTTGATCATGCAGGAGGAGCAGTTGAAAGAATGGTACTAGAATCCTCTAAAAATGATATAGTAATCGTTGAAGGTCAAGGGTCCTTATTACATCCTGGCAGTACAGCGACACTACCACTAATTCGTGGAACTTGCCCTACGCATATGATTCTCTGCCATAGAGCACAAATGACACATCTCGATACAATTAGAAAAAACTCAGAGAATTTAATAAAGGTTCCGCCGATTAAAGATGTCATAGCATTGAATGAGGCCGTCGCTTCTGCGGCCGGGGCTCTTTTTAAAAGTAAGGTTGTAGGTATCTGCCTGAATACGCGGGAACTAGATGAAACATCTGCCCATGCAGAAATTGAGAAACTTGAAGCTGAAAGTGGTTTACCTGTGCAGGATCCAGTACGATTTGGTGCCGCCAAGATCGCTAATACTTTAATCTAAAACAAACTGAGCCTTGTTATTAACTTATTTCAATTGTCTTGCTCGTAATATTAGTGGGTCAAGTCCCATGTTTATTTGGTGAGGAAAGTTTATCTCTTAGTTTGTAATAATTCATAGCAAGTGGAAGAAACCAAGGGTCTCCTTTATAAAATGGAAGTGTCCAAAATCTTTGACCCGAGAAAACAGTTTCGGCATCTTTACCCAGAATCATTCCTGCAGCTTTTTGTCCTAACCAACGAGCCCAGACTGTGCCTGAACCACAAAAACCTGCTGGATAAATAACCCCGTCATGTATTGCTATTTTTGGTAACTGATCAAAGGGAAAGGCTACATTCCCAAACCAATGATGCGATATCTTTGTATCTTTAAGTTGAGGTAAAATTCCCAATAATCCAGCCCTAAGCCTTTCTCTTGATTCAATTATATTTGACCCAAGGCGGCGTCCTCCAAGTAATATTCGTTTACCATCCGGAGATGGCCGATAATAATGCCCTAACTCTAAAGACTCTCCAAACATAGTCTTCTTTGGCATCAAGTGACTAACAAAGTTTTCTCCTAATTCTTCGGTCGCAATAATCTCTGAAACTACAGGAATAAGTCGCCTCCTTAACCAAGGAAGCTCTTTCCCAGTATATGCATTTGTAGCTACTATTAAGTGCTCTGATGTTATTGTACCACGATGGGTTTGGATCTTAAAACTTTGTCCAACCCTTCTAATATTTTCACCAGCTGTTTCTGAAAATATTTTCACTTTATCTTTAACAGCCACTCTAATCATTTCGTGAAGCAACTTGCTTGGATGAATGCCCCCAATATCTGGGCGAAAAGTACCAGACTTATATTTAGGACTGTCAATATAATCAGTTACCCCTTTGGTATCACTTACAATAGTTTGAATTCCAAAATTTTCATAAAATTGATCTGCGTCCCTTTTAAGTTGATCGAGTGAAGTTTTATCGGGAATACCAAGAAATCTTCCAACCAAATTAAAATCACAGTCAAGTTTCTCTTGTTCAATGAAATCATACAAATCCTGTCGGGCGGCGATAGCCTCTACCTGAAATTGTTTAGCTTTCTCCAAACCAAAACGACGAACAAGATCTTTATTAGAAGGCCTGAGATTTCCACTCGTTATTCCACCATTTCGTGCAGCGGCACCCTCACCTAAATTATTTTTTTCTAAAATTACTACACTATGTCCAGCTCGAGCTAAAGGAATTGCCGCTCCCAAACCCGTAAACCCACAGCCAATTACAACGACATCGACGTGATCTCTCCAGTTAGTTTCAGATGATTTTATAGGAGGTTTCGCATCCCACCAAAATGGTTCCTCATTAACTTTCATGACACTTTCCGATTATGGCAGTTCGGTTCAATGAAAAAAAATTACTTTCTTATTATTAAACCCAAAATGCCTTTTCTAAGTCCTTAAAGTCATCTGCTGGACCTTCAAATTTATTTCTTCCCAATTCTAGAACATAAACATAATCTGAAATTTTTAAAGCCTGTCTAATTTCTTGATCAACAATAAGTATTGTTAGGTTATCTCTGTCCCTTAGATCAGTCAGCATCCCATAAACTTCTTCTGCCAACATTTTAGAAAGTCCTGCAGTAGGTTCATCAATTAACATCATTTTAGGGTCTGCCATTAAAGTTCGACCAATTTCAACCATTCGTTGCTGACCGCCACTTAACTCTCCAGTAATCTGTTTTCTCTTCTCTTTTAAAACTGGAAACCGTTCATAATTTATTTCAATTTTCTCTTTGACTTGTTTTTTATCTTTTCGAAAAGTCCAACCACCTAACTCTAAGTTAGCCTCTACTGTCATATCCTTAAAAACACCCGGCTGTTGGGGTATGTATGCTAAACCCTTAAGAATTTTCTTATAAGTAGGCACATTAATAATACTTTCACCCTCTAAAAGAACTTCTCCTGCATTCGGCATTAAAAATCCAAATATAGCTTTTAAGGCTGTAGACTTCCCAACACCATTAGCCCCGAGTATAGCAGTTATTTTATTTTCTCGGGCCTTAATATTTAAATTTTGTAAAATATTCAGATCTTTATAATAACCTACGTCAAGAGCCTTAGTCTCAAGTATGATGGGAACATCTGTATCGGTCATTTCTTTATCCAATTCCTTTTAAAGACTTAGTACTAATCTTCTTCATCATCATCATCTGAACCTAAGTACGCTTCAATAACAGTGGGGTCATTCTTGACCACGTCAGGTGTGCCATCAGCTATCAAGTCACCATAGTTTAAAACAAGTAACCTTTTGCAAAGAGAAAAAATTGAATCCATCTGGTGACTAATGAGAATTATGGCCGTTCCATCGTTATTAACACGCTCAATATACTTATAAATAATTTCCATTAATTTTGGGTGAACACCTGCAAAAGGTTCATCCAAAATAATTACATCAGGATTTAACATTAGAAGACGTCCCAACTCTAGTAATTTTTGTTGCCCTCCAGAAAGGGATTTTGCATATTCATTTCTAAGATGTTCTACTGTTAAGAACTCAAGAACTTCCATTGCCTTATCGTCTATCTCAGGTCTACTCAAACCTTGATCTAAGGCTAACGCTGGAACCATTAAATTTTCTAATACTGTCATTCGTCTAAAAGATCGCGTAACTTGGAAGGTTCTTCCTAAACCATGGCGAGCCACTTCATACGGCTGCAATTGATCTATTCGGTTTCCTCCTAAATAAACAGTTCCACTATTAGGTTTTATCGCACCGTCTAAAACATTTGTTAGTGTTGTTTTTCCAGCACCATTTGGCCCAATCAACCCTATTAGTTCAGGACCATTTATCTCAAATGATACACCCTTCAGTACGTGTAAACCACCAAAGTTCTTCTTTAAATCTTTTACAACGAGATTAATCATTATGCAGACTCCTCGCTATTATCAGAAACTTTTCTCTTAGCAACAGTTTCATCGGCAACGTGACCTCTTAAGAAGTAATTAATTATTGGTGCAATTATTCCATTCCTAGAAAGTCGTAGCGTTATCATAAGAAGTGCACCAAAGACCACTAATCTCCACACTGTCATATCAACTTCTACACCGAGTAGCGGCACATCAAAACTTGTTCGAAGTGTTTCCAATGTAAATTCGATAATAATAGCACCTATTGCTGCTGCAAATATATTCTCAATTCCAGCAATAACAGCCATGGAAACCACCAAACTCATCTGTAGTATCATTAAATTATTTGGTGAAATTATTCCAATATAGTGTGCAAAAAATGCACCTGCTGCTGCGGCCATCATTGAGGTTATTACAAAAAGCATTACTTTATATTTTGTCGTATTGACACCCAATGCCGCGGCTGCGTCTTGGTCCTCCCTAAGAGCTCGAATAAATAGACCGAACTTAGATTGGGCCAACCAGTAAAGGACACCCAAGCAGAAAAATAATAAAAATAGCATAACAAAATATGGGGGTAAAGGATCTGTTTTGTCAAAATGACGACCAAAAATAGTGATGCCATTTTCAAAAAGTTTGGGTAGCTCTAGGCCAGCTTGTCCCCGAGTAATATTGAGCTCAGAGCTAATAACTGCTCTTAGTATTTCAGTAAACCCTAATGTGAAAAGTGCCAGATACGCTGCTCGCAAAGGCAAAACTAACAAACCTATAAGAAGACCAAATAATCCTCCCATAGCTATTCCCAGTATAATTCCAAGCCAAACCGGCATAGGGGTGACTTCTACGCTACCGTCCCAAATAGACAAAGCCTCTCTCAAGCAATCTTGAACTAACGTAGACGAAGTAATTCCTATCGGATTCACAATAATTAAGTATTGGCTCCCCACGGCAAATTCTGTACAGATATTTGTCGCTTCCGGAGAGAGGTAGATATAATGACAAAAAAGAGCCGTAGTATATGCTCCAATGCCCGTAAACCCCATGTGACCAAACGAAAACTGTCCACCATACCCGGCGAGCATCGACCAACTAGACGTCAGTATCGCGTAAAAGAACCCCGCAATCATTATATGCATTACATAAGGGTAGTTATTAGCTGTATAAACGAACGGAAATATCATTAAGAATGATATTATTATCACGCCTGCAATTAATGGTACCTGTTGTTTGTTCATCCGAATTTTCCATGAGAACCACCAGAGAAACGTCTGCCAAACAGTCCGGTAGGTCTAAGTAATAAAGTTAAAAGTAAAACAATTCCTCCATAAGCAGGAATGTATGAAGCTGCTTTCTGAGGATCTGGTATACAACCTGTGCCGGCAGATTCTACCAAGCCAACAATTATACCCCCAACGAATGCCCCCGGAAGAGATCCCAAACCTCCAAGAACGATTATAACAAATGATCGCATGGCTGGAATAGCCCCGACCTGAGGTAACCAAGAAAAGGCTTGTACGAGCAGTGCTCCAGCAAGCGCTGCGAGCATTCCACCAAGAGCGAAGGCTAGCATATTCATTCGGTTAGGATTAATTCCTGTTATTGCAGCCGCCTCGCGATCTAAGCTGACAGCTCTCAACGCCTTACCAGTCCATGTTCGGTGCAAAAAGTACAACAACATAAGGAGTACTAATATACAAACTACTGCGGCGGTGAAACGTGGGTTGGAGATAGTTATAGTGTCAAAAAGCTCCATTCCACCGCGACGTGTCTTAAGAAGCCATGGGTCCTCTTTAGAGGGCCAGTGAAGTCTTGGAAAATCAAAGTACCTTTTCGCTTTCACTGGATTTGATCCAACCGTAGCAGCAATAAAGTATTGCAATGTAAAAGCTAAGCCAAAAGTAACGAGAATACCATATTCAACGGGTCTATCTATCCTCCCGTCGTACATAGGTGTTAAAAACACACGTTCAAAAACTGCACCGAGAATAAATGTTGAAACACAGGCAAATCCAATACCAAATAGTGGGTTAATACCAGGAAACCAAACCATGGTAACATAATACGCGGCCATTCCGCCAATCATGTAAAAATCACCATGTGCAAAGCTAACCACGCCCAAAATCGAATATATTAGGGTGAGACCAAGAGCCATAAAGCCATAAAGTATACCCAATATAATCCCATTAGAAATCTGAGATGCAACAAAAGATCCATTTGTCACACAGCTATTACTAGGATCAGCGAAGGCAAATGATATTGCAAGTAAGGCAAACGCCGCTATCGGCGGCGCTACCATCAAACTTTTTCGCGTTTCAGGTGTTTTCAACCAAAGCGCTATGAGTCCTACTGGGCCAGTGGCAGCACCGATCATAGAACCGATATATGCCGCATTGGATGTATCCATATCTTTTTTTAAATAGGCTCTGCGAGTGCCGACTGCGCCCACGACCGCCCAAAAGGTCATCCAGAGCATAACACTCCAAAAAATGACTGGAAATTCCACTACATTACCCCATTAATTATAAAATTAGCATTATTACGTTTAGTGGCGATAATTCATAATTTGGAATTATCGCCACTATTTCTTTTTGATAGTACTATCTAGTTATTCACTAACCCAAATAGCATCACCAGTTTTATATGCGTCTGGCCAAACAATCACTGACTCAGTGGAGTCCTCACCTTCGTTTTGGTATTGGATCACTGTCATAGCTGGATCAGGCCACTGATGCCACCATTCGTCACCTTTTCCATCAACGCTAGGATCTTTGGCTGAACCGTAAGGAAAATAAATCCGACCAAGTGTTCCATCGTGATCGATAACTTCAAGAGCTGCAACAATTGCTTCTCCATCGGTAGAGCCAGCTTCATTTATGGCTTGGACCAAAATTGCTATAGAGTCATAAGCTTCTAGAGCATAGCTTTCGATAGCACCTTTACCTGTTAACGCTTTGTAAGTTTCGTTTAATTTAAGCGCTTTATCATTCCACAAATTTACCGGTATTCCGATACGTTGAACGAAAGCATATTGACCGTCTGGGACATTTTCCCACCAAGCTTTACTTTCAAGAGCAACTTGACCTGCCTGGAAAGGTACATCCATTGGGCCAATTCCTGCATCAGCAGCTTGCTGTGCAAAGTTGTATCCAGCTTCACCAGTAGCAAGAACAATAACATAACCAGGATCAAACGCTTTGATACGCTCAACAATTCCTGAGTAATCCTGTGTTCCAATATCAACACCGTAAGTAGCGGCCTCAATACCATTAGCTATTAAGCCTTTAGTTGTCTCAGCAGCAGCGGGGATACCATAATCTGTATTCTCCGTTAAAATTGCTACTTTTTTAAGACCTGGTGCCAATATTGCAGACTGCCAAATCGTCGCCGACGCCCAAGAGCTTAGCGGTGCAATTCTAAAAATAAACTGCTGTTTGTCGCCAGTAATTGTATCGTTCCAAGTTTCTGCAAAAACCACTGGGATCTTTGCATCGTTTGCAACATCTTTAGACGCAACACCAACTGAACTGTGATAACCGCCACCAACAGCCACTACACCATCTTGCGTGATCAATCTATTCATCATCGCCGCTGCTTTTTCTGGTAATCCTTCTGTATCAGCAATAACAACTTTAATGTCACAACCAAGTGCACCACCAGCCGCATTCAAATCTGCTTCTGCTAGTTTCATAGCGTCACGCATTGCTTCACCTCCGCCAACAGCTCCAGGAGCTGATAGTGGGGCCAGACCGCCAATTTTAATTACACAGTCTGCTGCAAAAGATGCAGATCCTACTAAGGATGCAGCAATTACAGTCGCAGTCGCAATTCCATAAATTGATAATTTTGACTTATTCATGTTTAAACCTCCATAAAAGATATGATTCGATAAGAAATCGTACAATGTAAAAAAGGAAAGAACAAACCACAAAATAATAAACTAAATTAATTGATTTTAGTACCGGTCAGATTAAAAAAATGTCCTCACATTATAGTACTA
>Ga0209816_1001230_pt1 | contig 19260 bp, 22 predicted proteins | sample CoawatmetaG01DNA_FD_187509 | JGI IMG/M metagenome (GOLD analysis project Ga0209816, IMG submission 187509) | Marine microbial communities from the West Antarctic Peninsula - Coastal water metaG017-DNA (SPAdes) (version 2) | ecosystem: Environmental > Aquatic > Marine > Coastal ... | reverse complement strand
AATGCTGTTGATAGTGAATTATTTAATCTAAAATCATCTAGTAATAGAAGTCATCAAGGAATAACTGTTGCTAGATTAGATCCAAGAAAGAATATTTTAAATTTGCTAAAAGCATTTAAAAATATAGATTATAAGCTGGATATTTATGGAAATAATTCGCCACTTCATAATGACTATGTTTTTGATGCCAATAAACTGCTAAATAGTAATACAAAAATAAATAAATATGTTGAGCATGATGATTTGCCAGACTTGTATAATACATATGAGACACACATTCTTCCTTCATGGCTTGAGACACCTGGCCTTGTTCAGCTGGAGGCAGCAGCTTGTGGATGTAACATTGTAAGTACAAACAAAGGTTCTACACAAGAGTATTTTAAAAATTTTGCTACTTACTGTGAACCTGGTTCTCCTTTAAAAATTGCTGAAGCAATAAATGAATCAAGAGAAATAATGTTAAAGCCTTCAGTTATTAGTGAATTTATTTTAGATAACTATACTTGGCAAAAAACCGCATTACAAACTAATTTTTATTATGAAAGTTTATTAAATGAATAGGGTTAATATCTCAATAGTACTGTTTCATAATGATATGAATAAAGTAAAGAAAGTGATTCTTTCTGCTTTAGATACTCCATTAAATGTAGTACTATATTTAATCGATAATTCTACAAATGATGATCTCAAAATTTTAAGTCAACTAGATGATAAAATTATTTATATTCATAATAGCGTTAATCTTGGTTATGGAAGCGCACATAATATTGCACTAAATTTTTCGATTAAAGAAAAAACCCCTTATCATTTAGTTCTCAATCCTGACGTAACGTATGACAATAATGTTTTAATGAATTTATATGAATTCATGGAGTTAAATTCCACTGTTGGTAATATTTCTCCAAAAATTTTATATCCTAATGGCAAAATTCAATATCTCTCTAAATTACTACCAACTCCTTTTATTTTGATTGTTAGAAGGTTTTTTCTTAAGGGGGAATTTTTAAAAAATTTAAATGACTTATATCAACTCAAGTTTACAAATTACAATACTTTAATGAATGTACCTAATTTATCTGGTTGTTTTATGTTTTTGAGGACAAGCGCTTTAAAAGATGTTGGTATTTTTGATAGCAACATATTTCTTTATTTTGAAGATGTCGATTTGAATAGAAGAATTCATATTAAATATCAAACTTTATTTTATCCATTCGTCTTTGTGTACCATGATTATGCAAAAGGCTCTTACTTGAAATTTGGAATGTTGATTTTGCATATTAAATCTTGTGTCTATTATTTCAATAAGTGGGGGTGGTTTATTGATAAAGCCAGGCGAAAAACTAATAAGCGTATTTTGCAAGATTTACAAACTCTATCAAATTCTAAATAATAATAATAAATATTCTAATAAATAACGGAGTTCTTTTGAAAAATTATTTTTACTTAAAACCAAATCAAAGTATCACATGACAATTATTATTGCAATTATAGTGGTGTTTTGTTATGTATCGATGCATTTGATAGAGACTGCTTCTTTTGGGTCTAGGGCTGCTGGAAGATTATCTAATAACTTGGCATTGGGAACCACTATTCACTATTCTTTATATACAGCAAGTAGGTTTATGCTTGTTTTCCTCCTACCCGCACTTGGTTTTTTAGTTGAGTCTGGAATAGACTTTAAAAGTTATTTTGCAATAGTAATATCTTCGCTGATCATTTCAAGTATTTTTTCATACTTCATATTAGTCAAATTTAATTCTGTACAATTTTTTTTCCAAAAAGTATTTATTGCTTATAAAAAATCTTCAATACCAATGGCATTTTATAAAGCTATTTTTAACTCAAGCAAGTTCGATAATACCACTTCAGAATTAAATTCTAACTTTAATTTGAAAGCATTCACAGTAAAAAAATTAGTAATTGCTTTCTGTGCATATTGCTTTCTCTCTTCTGGATTTTTTGTATCTTTTTTATTAGCTATGGAGTTTACTGAGTACAGGCTGACCTTTAGCCAATTTACTGCTGCTTTCCATGGGATTGGAGCTTTAATAGTCTCATTTTATCTTGACCCAATGTTAAGTAGATCAATAGATTTTATTCAAAATAAAGATGAATGGCTTATGGACTTGTATTCAATTGTATTTGGAAGGGTTCTGGCATATTTAGCAACTTCCTTAATGTTTTTGACTTGCTATTTTCTATTTTACTAAATGTCTCTCTTTTAATTAACGAATTTAGCTTATGTTTATTTTATTTTTTCTAGTTTTTGTTGTAACTGTTTTTACTATAGTAATAATAAGACCTATAGCAGTTAGATTCAAATTAGTGGACTTCCCTAATAATCGTAAATATCATATTGGTAATATTCCTTTAGTGGGCGGTTTGGCAATGTTTATTGGGGTTTTAGCTGGATTTTTCTTTGCCTTCAATCTCGTAGATTCATACTTTTATTATTTTCTATTTTTATCATTTTTTACTCTAATAATTGTAGGCGTCCTTGATGACTTAAGGGGTATGTCATTTGTTATTAAATTATTTCTCCAGATTGTTTCGGCCTCAATATTAGTATTAATTAGTGATGTGAAAATTTTAAGCCTTGGAGATCTTTTTTCCCTTGGCCCAATTGGTTTGGGATTTTTTTCATCTTTTTTTTCAATAGTTTCTATTATAGCAGTGATAAATTCTTTAAATTTCTCTGATGGTATAGATGGCTCAGCAGGATCTATTGCCTTAGTAACTTTTAGTTCTATAGCATTTTTAACTTATACTTTTGACTTAAGTAATTCTTTAATAGTGGCCATTATATTTATTGCAAGTACTCTTGCATTTTTAATATTTAATGTTGGATATGCTACTAACCAAGGCTTTAAAATCTTTATGGGTGATTCAGGGAGCATGTTTTTGGGAATTAGTATAGCTTGGCTTCTTATATCATTGTCTCAAGGCGAAGAAAGAGCTTTCTCTCCAGCTACTGCATTATGGATTTATGCAATTCCATTAATGGACTCATTTTCAATCTTAATAAGAAGGACTATAAAAGGACAATCACTATTTTTGCCTGATCGACAGCATCTGCATCATCTTATTTTAAATAAAGGTCTTACCGATAGACAGGCATTGATTATTATTATTATTTTGTCATTATTAATGGCTTTTTTAGGAATAATTATGGAGTCGAGTGGAGTGAAAGAAGCCTATGTTTTTTTTCTTTTTTTATTTGTATCTATTTCGTATTGCTTTTCAACAATATTTTTTTGGAGGGTTAAAAATTCTTAATATGACTAATTTTTCAAAAATTTAGCTGAAGCTTATTATATTTTTTAAATTATTTTTTGCTCTTTAGCAAAATGCATAATTGCTTCGACATGTCCTTTTACGTTTCCACAGTCAAACCTTTGCCCTTTAAATTTGTAAGCTATTACCTTTCCTTTTTTTGCTTGAGAAAGAAGTGCATCAGTTATTTGAATTTCTCCATTTTTATCAGGATTAATATCTTTTAATATCTCAAAAATATCAGGCGTTAGGATATATCGCCCAATTATTCCCATATTACTTGGTGAATTAATAGTTTCTGGCTTCTCAACCATGTTTGATACTCGATATATATCATTAGAGCCTTTAATTAGGTCACCCTCAATGACTCCATACATGTTAGTTTGAGAAGGATGGATATCTTCAATAGCAATAATTGAACATTGATATTTTTTGTAAATCTCCAGCATTTGAGACATAACACTTTTACGAGGATTGGTACATAAATCGTCCGCAAGAATAACCGCAAAAGGTTCATTGCCAATCAATGGCTCGCCTGTAAGAATTGCATGACCCAGCCCAAGCATTTTTTTTTGACGTACATAAGTAAAAGTAGCGCTCTCTACTACATTTTTTATTTCATTTAAGTAGTGCTCCTTTGATGTGCCAATAAGTTGTGATTCAAGCTCAAATGAGTTGTCAAAGTGGTCTTCAATTGCTCTTTTACCCCTCCCTGTGACAATAGCCATATTTAAAATGCTAGCTGATAAAGCCTCTTCAACAGCATATTGCAATAATGGCTTAGCAAGAATTGGAAGCATTTCTTTTGGGACGGCTTTAGTAGCAGGCAAAAAGCGGGTTCCATATCCCGCGGCTGGGAAGAGGCATTTTGTAATCAAGTGTTAATATCCTTTTTAAGATAATACAATTGTACTAGAGTAATTACTTTATTCTGCATAAGTATTTTATTTGTTAACTAAAATGAAAAATTTAAATCAGTGTTTTAAAGTTTCATCATTAAATATAAGTTTAAATTAATTTATCTAAGGATTTAATAAACATATGTCTAAGACCTCATCCATCTGAAAATCCAGAAAAATATAATTTTATTAGGGAAAGACATAAAGATTTAGCTACTTACTTTAAGATCAGCGACAATGAAAATCTACATGAAGATATAGGCTGGGCAGATTTAGTTATGGGGACAAATTCTTTTGCAATAGTAGTTGCATTAAAAGAAAAATGTCCCAACAATGTCATATATGCATCCCAATAAGCCAAGCTATGTTCTTCCATACAAAGAAATTTTGCATTTAAAAAATATTTAATTTTTTTTATTTTGAGTTAACACATTTACTGGTTTATCCCAGCAATCTTTATAAGTAAAAGATAAAGACTTTTTGTCTTGAAGTTTATGAGTTGAACCTTGTCCAAATTGTTTGACTCTTGAGTAAGATTCATTTTTAATATCAGACCAATTTTCTATAAATAGCTCTTTTAGTGATGAATGCAATTTTATGTATGAAGAAGCTAAAGTTTCAGTATTTAAATCAAATTCAATCTCTCTTTGCGAAATTATATCTCCTGTATCGATGCCTTCATCTATCAAATGAATTGAAACTCCTTTTGGTGTTTGGTCATAAAAACTCCAAAAATTTGGATCTGCACCTCTATTCCATGGCAAAAAAGAAATGTGAAGGTTGAAAAATTTATTTGGAAGTAAATCTAAAATATTTTTTTTTAAAATGTGACGATATCCGAAACTTACTACGATGTCTATATTATTTAGTAAGATAAGATCAGGGCTAATTTTTTCAGTTGTCTGTAATATTTTTTCTCCATTATCTTCTAGCCAAGAAATTAGCGAACAGTCCTTTTCTCCAAGGAATAAGACTTTAGTATTGCTTGAATCTTTAATCATGATAATTTTTATTGAAGATTATTTTAATTTTTAGAGTTATCATTTGAGACTTTATTTAAAGTAAATTAAATACTTAAATTATTGGATAAATATCTCCATTATAAAAAGGATGTTTAGAACATAAACATTGATATATTGAATAGATATCTCCAGGTTTGACCCCTGAAAAAGTTTTGTGAAATGCATCTAAGGATTTTTTTTCATTTTTAACATATTTATCATTACTTTTTGTTCTAACACTCTTAACTTCCACATTATAATTTTTGCCAAACACATAAGTAAATATTTCATCAGTGCGAGATGCATGATAGTCGCTAGTAATAACTATAATTTTTGTCCAATTTTTTTTTGGAATAATATTTTTTTTAACAAAAATAGCATCTCCTACTGTATCCCTCGAATTTCTCTCAGTAATTATTAACCTTGGAGAAATATTTTTCTCTTTGACGGCATAAATTTTCATTGCATCAGCAATGGTAACTGGTGAATCATCTCTATATGCCCATCCACAAGTAATTAGAAAGGTGTTTTCGTTTTTTTGAAAACACTCTATTGCGTAATTCATTCTTAAAGATGATTCAGTATTAAGAATCCCATTCTTATCCATAAGATTTCCCAATACTATAATTGCTGTGCAAGTCATATTAATATTTTAATAAATAAATAACTAACTAATCTTTGTATAAAATTATTATAGTGACTGTTATAGTTGTTTTTAAATTTTTTGATAAATGGAATAATCATATGAATGAACTTAATGGTTCTAAAATTCTTGTAACTGGAGGTACTGGTTCTTTTGGCAATACTTTTATACCAATGACTTTAGAAAAGTATAACCCGGAGAGAATTATAGTTTTTTCTCGAGATGAGATGAAACAATGGGAAATGGCAAAATTATTTAAAAATGATCCTAGAGTGCGTTTTTTGATAGGAGATATTCGTGATAAGGATAGATTAATGAGGGCTTTAGATGGCATTGATTATGTCGTGCATGCTGCAGCTACAAAAATTGTCCCAACTGCAGAGTATGATCCTTTTGAGTGCGTAAAAACAAATGTGATAGGTGCAATGAATTTAATAGATGCTTGTATTGATAAAGGGGTTAAAAAAGTAATTGCTTTATCTACAGATAAAGCATCAAGCCCTGCAAATCTTTATGGAGCAACAAAGCTAACTTCAGATAGATTGTTCGTAGCTGGAAATTCTTATGTTGGTGAGCATTCTTCAATTTTCTCCGTAGTTAGATATGGGAATGTTATGGGCTCAAGAGGCTCTGTTATTCCTTTTTTTATGTCAATTGCTAAAGATGGTGTTTTTCCAATTACTGATTCACGTATGACACGTTTTATGATTTCTTTAGAAGAAGGAGTTGAGTTAGTATGGGATGCTTTTGATAGTATGCTAGGTGGTGAGATATATATTAAGAAAATACCATCAATGAAATTAACAGATATTGCTCTTACAATCTCCAGTGATGCCAAGCATCAGGATGTCGGTATTAGGCCTGGTGAGAAACTACATGAACAAATGATAGGCTCAGAAGATGCGCCTCATACCTTTGAATATTCTAAGTATTATAAAATTTTACCTTCTATCAATAAGTGGAGTCAAGATCTAAAAAGAATTGATGATGGAGTTAAGGTTTCTCCAGATTTTACTTATCGCTCTGATAATAATTCAGATTGGATGGATAAAGATATGCTGAAACAGTGGATTGAAAAAAATAAAAATAAAATAGGTAACATTTAAATGATTCCATATGGAAGGCAAGATATTAATCAAGATGATATTGACTCAGTTGTTAATGTTTTGAGCTCTGATTTTCTTACGCAAGGGCCTCAAGTACCAAAATTTGAAAAGCTAGTCTCTGAATACTGTAAGTCTGATTATGCTGTAGCAGTTAATAGTGCAACATCTGCTCTTCATTTGGCGTGTCTTGCGTTAAACTTAAAAAAAGGTGATTGGCTATGGACTAGCCCCAACTCTTTTGTAGCCTCCTCAAACTGTGCTCTATATTGTGGGGCAAGTGTAGACTTTATAGATATTGATCCATTGACATATAATATCTGTGTTGAAGACTTGGAAAGAAAGCTAATTATTTCTGAGGCTGAAAACAAACTACCAAAGATAATAATTCCAGTTCATTTTGCCGGACAAGCTTGCAACATGAAGAAAATACATTCGCTTAGTAAAAAATATGGTTTTAAGATTATTGAAGATGCTTCTCATGCATTAGGAGGAAGCTACTTAAAGAAACCAATTGGAAGTTGTCAATTTAGTGATATTACCGTCTTTAGTTTTCATCCTGTTAAAATTATTACTACTGGTGAAGGTGGTATGGCCACTACAAATAACGAAGAGCTTGCTAAAGCTATGGTCATGCTTAGGAGTCATGGCATTAGTCGAGATTCTAATGATATGAGTCAGAAACCAGATGGTCCTTGGTATTATGAACAGTTAGCTTTAGGGTTTAATTATCGAATGACTGACATTCATGCAGCTTTGGGGGTGAGTCAAATAAAGCGTTTAGATGAGTATATTAAGATGCGTCATAATATCGCAAAAAAATATGATGATGAACTTAAAAACTGCGAGTTAAAGACTCCTTTTCGGCATAAAGATAGTTTTTCAGCCTTTCATCTGTATGTTATTAGATTAAGAAATAGTGATAATCATCTTAATGTTTTTAATCACCTAAGGAATAATGGGATTGGTGTTAACCTTCACTATATGCCAATTCATATTCAACCTTATTATCAAAAATTAGGGTTTAAACCCAGCAATTTCCCAGAAGCAATGAAGTACTACAAAGAAGCAATTAGTCTTCCAATGTTTCCAATGCTTAAAAGTGAAAAGCAACAGCAAGTTATTTCATCTTTAATTCAAGCGCTTTGAAAGCAAAAAAAGTACAAATCAATGGAAGATCAATTGGAGTGGATTATCCACCCTATATCGTAGCTGAAATTTCTGCTAATCATAATGGTAATTTGCAGCGAGCATTAGATATCATTAGCATGGCAAAAGAGATGGGGGCTGATGCCATAAAGTTACAAACTTATACTGCTGAATCCTTGACAATTGATTCTGACAGGCCTGACTTTAAAATTAAAGGTGGTCTTTGGGATGGTTATACTCTATATGAGCTTTATGATTGGGCAAAAACTCCGTATTCATGGCACAAAACTATGTTTGATCATGCGGCAAAGCTTGGAATAACTTGTTTTAGTACTCCATTTGATGAGTCAGCAGTAGATTTTCTTGAGGATTTGAATGTGCCAGCCTATAAAATCGCTTCTTTTGAGGCTGTTGACTTGAACCTTATTAAATATGTTGCTCAGACCAAAAAGCCTATAATAATTTCTACAGGAATGGCAAATTTACTAGAGATTGAAGAGGCTGTTGAAACTGCAAAAGAAAATGGATGTGAAGATTTAATTTTACTTCACTGTATTAGCGGTTATCCTTCTCCAGTTGGACAATCAAATCTTCTTACAATTCCTGACCTGTCTAGACGTTTCAAAATAATAACAGGGCTTTCAGATCACACTTTAGGAACAGCAGTCTCAGTAGCAAGTGTTGCGTTAGGAGCAAGCTTAATTGAAAAGCATGTAACTATGAGTCGGGACGATAAAGGTGCAGATAGTGAATTTTCACTTGAACCTAATGAGTTAAAATCTTTATGTAGTGATACAAGAGATGCCTGGAAGTCTCTTGGAGTCGCAGGTTATGAAAGGAAGCCAGTTGAGCAGAATTCAATGAGATTTCGTCGGTCATTATATGCAGTTAAAGATATTGAAATAGGTGAGCAATTTACTAAAGAAAATATCAGAAGAATTAGGCCTGGATTCGGCCTATCACCTAAATACTTTGATAAAGTAATTGGAAGAAGTGCATCAGTTTCCATAAAGAAAGGGCAGCCTATAAATTGGTCGCTTATGGATAATGACACCTAACAAGAAAAATGTCAATAAAAATACTATAAATAGTATTGCAGTAATTCAAGCTAGATCAAGCTCTTCAAGGCTTCCTGGAAAAGTTCTTTTGCCTATTAACTCTATTCCAATTGTGGTTTTGGCTGCTAAAAGAGCAGGAAATAAAGGTAAAGAGGTTTTAGTTGTTACATCGAATGATCGATCAGACGATCAGATGTGTGAAGAGCTTCTTAAAAATAATATAAATTTTTTTCGTGGAAGTTTAACTAATGTGCTTGGTCGAATTGTATCGGCCCTCGAAGGTTATAATGAAAATACAATTGTATTTAGGCTAACTGCTGATAATCTTTTTCCTGATGGAGAATTACTGGATGAAATTGAAAATGATTTTATTAATAATAAGACTAATTATTTATCGTGCCATGACGCAGACTCTGGTCTTCCAGTAGGTCTTAGTGTTGAAATAATGTTGTTAAAGACTCTAAGAATGGCTAGCAGAAAAACTAACTTGCCATATGATTTAGAGCATGTGACACCCTATATTAAAAGAGTTTATGGGGATAATTATTATACGAATTATATAAATTTAAACCTAGGTAATTATCGAGCAACAATTGATAATTTTGAGGACTACATAGATATTCACAAGGTTTTTCATAATGTAGTAGATCCAGTGAATATTAATTGGATGAAGTTAGTAGAGAATTTAAAAAAAATTCAATCAAATGTTTTTGCAAAAAAACCCATAACTAAATTAGTGCTTGGAGGTGCTCAAATTGGTATGGATTACGGTATTAATAACTTGCAAGGGAAGCCTGACTTTAGAGAGGTTTCTAGAATTATTAAATTATCCTCCGCAAATGGTATCGAATATATTGATACTGCTAGAAGTTATGGAGATAGTGAAAAAAATATTGGTTATGCATTTCTCAAAACGGCAGAATTTAAACTAAAAGTTATTACAAAGCTTGATTTGCCAAATTATTCAAATAAGTTTAAAGATAAAACTATTGTTGATGCTTTTGTAAGGAAAAGTGTGTTTAATTCTTGTATTGAACTCAAAACAAATAAGCTTGAATGCATAATGCTTCATCGGGCCGAGCATCTTTATAGTTGGGATGGGTTCGTATTTGACTCATTGAATGACTTATATGATGAGGGTTATGTCAATCATTTGGGAGTTTCAGTACAGTCACCAGATGAGCTTGAAGAGGTATTAAAATATAAGAAAATTACTTTTATTCAAATGCCCTGCAATATATTTGACTATAGATGGGAAAAGGTCCTTAAAGAACTAAATAAAGTAAAAAAAACAAGAATATTGAATGTTCATGTAAGAAGCATATTGCTGCAGGGTTTATTTCTAAGTGATAATATAGATTTATGGAAGTATGCAAATGATAGTAATCCACACATTGCTATCAGTTGGTTAAATAGTATGGTAATTAAGCTGAATAGAAGTTCTATTGCCGATTTATGTATTGCATATGTTAGATCTATGTCTTGGATTGATGGTATTGTAATTGGGATGGAAACAGAAGATCAATTAAAGAAAAATTTGAAATATTTTGAAACAAAATTTTTGACAAAAGATGAGGTTGAATATGTTAATTCTTCAAGACCTATTTTATCTCCCAAAACTCTTGATCCATCTTGTTGGCCTACAAAAACATGACTGATTTATTTGCTTTAAAAGGAAAGGTTGCTTTAGTTTCTGGTGCAACAGGCTATCTTGGTCGATCTATTGTTGAGGGAATGGCTTCCTCAGGTGCATTAGTTTATGTAAATGGAAGGTCTGAGAGTAAAGTGATTGAGTTAATTGAGAACTTAAAGATTAAAAAAATAAATGCTAAAGCCGCAGTATTTGATATTACTGATCATGAACAAGTTAGAGATTTTTTTGATAAATTTCCAGAAAAAAAGCTTGATATTTTAATAAATAATGCATATTGTGGAGGCTCTGGCTCATCTGTTACTGCCAGTGCTGACGACTTTAGAGAAAGTTATGAAGTTTCTATGGTTGGGGCACATAATTTATTTCAGCTGGCGCTTCCCTATTTAAGAATGGCTTCTCAAATTAATAGAGATGCTTCAGTAATTAATATTGCCTCTATGTATGGCACCGTTAGTCCAGATTTTCAAATGTACAGCAATCCAGCGAAACAAAACCCTCCTTTTTATGGAGCCGCTAAAGCAGCACTCATTCAGTGGACAAAGTATTTGGCGTGTGAGTTTGCAAAAGAAGGGCTGCGTGTAAATTCTATTTCTCCTGGACCATTTCCATCATCACTAGTTAAAGATAATGATTCAATTCTATATCATAAAATTACAGAAAAAACTCCAATTGGGAGAGTTGGTTCTCCACAAGAGCTAATTGGTCCAGTGATTTTTTTGGCCTCTAATGCATCAAGCTTTATAACAGGAGTAAATCTTCCTGTTGATGGTGGTTGGACTGCTTTATAAGTTAAAAATTGCTCCTATAATATCTTTTAGATAGGTCTTTGAGGTGTCAAAGTTGTATTAAAATATTTATCTATGTTTGGTAATTTATAGGAAATTAATATGGCAAAATTGGATGAATCTAAAAAAGTAATAGTTGAAGGTGACTTTCTTTCAGAGGGGTATTTGATACTTCGCTCCTTTTTTGATGCAAAAGAAATTGCATACATTTATGATTCTCTTAGGAAAAATGAAGCTTCTACTATTAATAAAATAAAAAACTTAATAGATATCGGACAGTTTAATAAATCAGATGTTGGCATAGAGTCTGACTCTTTTAAATATCTTAAGCATGCAAATGTTTGGTTTAACGATATTTCAAAATTAATTAATTTAAGGTTAATGACAGAGGTAGCCAAACTAATTGGTGATCAAAATTATATAAGTAGTCTTGAGCTTCATCAAAAATTTCCAGGGGTTTCAGGAACCCCTCCCCATCAAGATAATTTTTATTTTGGCCTTGATTTAGAAAAAAATCTTTCATGTACGGCATATATTGCTTTGAATGAGCAGACTGAAAATCAAGGAGGATTAGGTTTTTACTCTGGTAGCCACTTAAAGTTATTTAATCACCATAAATCAAAGGTCATAGGTTTTTCTAGTGGAATTAATCAAGAAGATTTAAAAGACTTTGATCTTTATACCCCTAAGTTTCTCCCTGGTGATGTAGTCTTGCATCATTGCAATATTGTCCATGAGGCAAAAGCTAATAATTCATTAAGTGCAAGATCAAATATAGCTATTAGAATTTTGCCTTCAAACCCTCAATATGATAATGAGCTCAAAAGTAAATACTTAGACTTCTTGTCTCAATCTTCTCGTGTTTCCTAACTTAACAGACTGATAAGAAACTAATTTCCTATGCAAGGTTTCAAAGTTTGAGGTCAATTATTATTTTTTTGATTGAATAGAGAAGAGCAATAAACTTCTAGTTCAAAAAAGACCTTGATATGAAAAAAGTACTCATACTTCTATTCTCATTACTGATTTCCTTTAACTCTTTCGGTAGAGACATAAAGAGTCTATTTGGTATTACTTTGAATGATACTGCAGAAAAATATCTTTCTAGTAATTATATAAACTTGAATAAAGTTAAAGATAATGAAACCCTTGATGGTTTTTTTTATATTCCATGGGCATAATTACCGCAATTAATCCGAATTTTGCTGAATATTGGTTAACTATAGATAATAATAATAATAATATTCATTCAATTCAGGGTTCTGAAGGTTATGCTAGTATCAATAGATGTAATGAATTTCTTGAAACCTTCCCCAAATCAAGGAAAAAATTACTAAAAAAAGTTCACGAACTAGATAACCATTAATAAGCTCTCCCTCATACATTAAACGAAGTTTGGACTCTTTAGTGTTTGAATTTCACATTATTCATATTTACTATCATCTCAATACTATTGGTTTATACTAACCATTTTTTATATTTTATTTGTAAAATGTTAAAAAAAGTCTTTTTATTTTTTTCTTTGCTTTTGACCTTTTCATATGGTATCGCGGTCGGGCTTTATCAAATTTTCCCCTATTCAGAGTTAAGGACTTTCAAAAATTTTATCGAAGGCGATGTTAGTTCAGATTATTTAAAAAATATAAACACTCATTATTATCTAACCAAACAAAGTATTTTTGAGTTAATTTTTCTAGACAGCTATGATTTGCTTTTTATCGGAGATAGCATCACGGGTAATATAGATTGGGGTGATCTTTTTCCAGGATACACAATTGCTAACAGAGGGGTAGGCGGTGTTACTACTAGAGGAATATTGAACCGAATTGATACCATAACTCAGATTAAAGCTAATAAAGCATTCATTATGATTGGAATTAATGATATAACTAATGGTATTGAGGTTAACACAATTGCTAATAACTACATTTCTATAATTGAAGAGTTAGGAAAAAATGAAGATATGCAGTTATATGTTGAATCAACATTATATCTAATTGGATTTAATAAAGAGGTTGATGCTTTGAATGCAAGGATTAAAAACTATTGCATTGATAATAACATTACTTTTATCGATCTTAACTCTTCCTTATCTAGCCAAGGCGAACTAAAAAAAATGTATTCATTTGATGGGCTCCATTTAAATGGTAAAGGGTATCTTGTTTGGCTAGAAAAAATAAAAAACTTTATAAAGTAAAGTTTTGTTGCCAAATAACAAAATCCAAACAAAAGTTATAACAGCAGTTATTTCTTCGCTTATTAGGAATCTACCTTATTGAGGTTGGGTTGAATTAAAGATTTATAAAATAATGATATACAGTTAAAATATCGTATTTAGCTTTATATAATAAATGGAACTAGTATGCTTGAAAACTATAGAAATTTTTCAATTGAATATGGATCGGAAAAATCTTTTTGGATTGTTTTCTCTATAGTATTTTTTATAGTTGGTTTATACCCATTATCTAAGAGCCAAGATCTTCATATTTGGGCTCTATTGATTGCAGTTATTTTTCTAATACTGGGTTATTGGGCTCCTAAAATGTTAACTATTCCAAATAAACTTTGGTTCAAGTTTGGAATACTCATAGGCCATGTAGTGACGCCAATATTAATGGCGCTTATATATTTTCTTGCTGTTCTACCTACAGGTCTTATTATGCGTATTCTAGGTAAAGACTTATTAAAAACGCGTCTAGATAAAAAAGCAGAATCATACTGGATTATTCGAGATGAAAAGATGGGCCCAATGAAAAATCAATTTTAGGAGTTTGATTTATGTCATTTATCAAAGAACTTTGGAATTTTATGAGAATAAGAAAGAAGTTTTGGCTTCTTCCAATAATGTTTACAATGGCATTATTCGGAGGTCTGATAGTTTTAAGTCAAGGCTCAGCGGTTGCTCCATTTGTCTATACTTTGTTTTAGTTAATGATATCTATACTTGGCATCTCAGCCTTTTATCATGATAGTGCAGCGGCAATAATTGTCGATGGCGAAATAATAGCTGCTGCACAAGAAGAACGATTTACTCGCAAGAAACATGACGCGTCATATCCAGTTAAAGCAATTGAATATTGTTTGCAAGAGGCTGGATTATTTTTAGAAAAAGTGGATTATATTGCCTTTTACGATAAGCCTTTCTTAAAGTTTGAACGTTTATTAGAAACCTATGTAGCATTTGCACCTAAAGGCCTAAACTCATTTAGGATTGCAATGCCAATTTGGCTGCGCGAAAAGTTATTTCTAAAAGATATGCTTATTAAAGAGATCAAAAAAGTTGATAAGAACTTTGATCCAACTAAACTCATGTTTGGTGAGCACCATTTCAGCCATGCTGCAAGTGCATTCTTTGCTTCTCCTTTTGAAGAGTCAGTTGTTTTAACACTTGATGGTGTCGGTGAATGGGCAACTTCAACTGTTGCAATCGGCAAAGGAAATAACCTAAATATTGTAAAAGAAATTCACTTTCCTCATTCATTAGGACTGCTTTACTCTGCATTTACTTATTACACAGGATTCAGGGTTAATAGTGGAGAGTATAAATTAATGGGCCTTGCCCCTTATGGGGAGCCTAAGTTTAAAGAAATAATTCTTGATAAGTTAATTGATTTAAAAGAAGATGGCTCCTTTAGATTAGATCAATCTTACTTCAATTATGCAACTGGCCTTACAATGACTAATAAAAAGTTTAATGATTTATTTGGTGAGCCAGTAAGAAGGCCTGACGTAGATCAAATAACACAATTCCATATGGATATCGCTGCCTCTATTCAAGCAGTCACCGAAAAGGTTGTTTTGACTATTACTAGAGCGATATCAAAAGAATACAATATTTCTAACCTTTGTATGGCTGGTGGTGTTGCACTAAACTGTGTTGCCAATGGGAAGATTTTAGCAGATAAGTCATTTCAAAATATTTGGATTCAGCCTGCCTCAGGTGACGCTGGAGGTGCTTTAGGAGGAGCTTTAACAGTTTGGTACAAGGAGCTCAATAAACCAAGGAAAGTCAATCCCAATGATTCAATGAAAGGTGCATACCTTGGCCCCCAATATAAACAAGATAGAATTGAAAAAGACTTATTAGAAAATGGAGCTATATTTGAGGTATTAAGTGATGATGAAATAGTTGAGCAATCGGCCAAAGCGCTATCAGAGGGTAATGCTCTTGGTTGGTTTCAAGGAAGAATGGAGTTTGGACCAAGATCCCTAGGCGGTAGATCTATTCTTGGTGATCCTAGATCAGAGAAAATGCAAAAAACTTTGAATCTTAAAGTTAAATACCGTGAAAGTTTTAGGCCTTTTGCGCCATCAGTTCTAAGAGATGATATGACCGAATGGTTTGAGCTTGACTATGATAGCCCTTATATGCTTTTGGTTGGAAGAGTAAAAAAAAGTAAACTTATAAAAATGACAAATGAGGAGAAATCTTTATTTGGTATAGATAAATTAAATATAAAGCGATCTTTAATTCCTGCAGTAACTCACATTGATTATTCTGCAAGAATACAAACAGTACATAAAAAAACTAATCCAAAATATTATTCATTATTAGCTAAGTTTAAAGAAAAAACAGGATGTTCAGTATTAGTTAATACTTCTTTTAATGTTAGAGGAGAGCCAATTGTTTGTTCTCCTGAAGATGCCTTTAATTGTTTTATGGGGACTGAGCTTGATTTATTGGTTATTGGGAATTGTATTCTAAGAAAAGAATCACAAAAAATCCAAGGGGAAGACTATAAGGATAAATATAAGCTGGATTAAAACTATCATTATGCATATTAAATCTTTTTTTATTCCTACTTTAATAACATTGCTACTTTACTCAGCAGTCGACTTCATATTTGGAGCTATTTTGCTTAATATGTTGAATGATCCAGTTGCAATAGAAAGAGTTTATCGAAATACCAATTCTCACTATCATCATACTTTAGCAAAGAATTTCTCGGGTGAGGGGTCGTGGGGCTCAGCTAGATACAATATTTGTACGAATGAGTTTGGTTTTAAGGATTCATGCTCTTCAAAAGCTGATGCCAATAAAAACTTTGATATTGGCTTTATAGGCGATAGTTTTACAGAAGGAATTGGATTGCCATATGAAGATACTTTTGTAGGGCAAATTGCATCTGAGTATCCTAATTTAAGAATAGCAAATTTAGGCGTAGGAAGCTACTCTCCTTCAATTTATCTTGCTAAGATACAAAAATTACTTGATGAAGGTTTTTCCTTCAAGGAGATTGTAGTTTATGTTGATATAAGTGATATACAGGATGAAGCTACAAGTTATATTTATCAAAATGAAAAAGTTTTTGATATGAATCCTTCAAATGGATTGCCTATTATAAATAAAAGCTCTATTGATGAATTTAAAATTAATCTAAAGAGTTTTTTTCCCTTAACTTATCACTCACTATATCTGATCAAAGGAAAATTAAAATCCCCACCTCCAATAACTTCGTCAACAGAAATAGTAAGTTGGGATTACTTTAATATAAATTATGAGAGAAGTAATTGGACTTATAATTTATCATCTAATGGTTATGGATCTATAGGTGTTAAAGGTGGCATAGATAAAAGTATAAAATTAATGGATAATCTTTATCAAATTCTATCTGATAATAACATTAGTCTTTCAATTGGAGTCTATCCTTGGCCAGGACAATTATTATATGATTCAGAAGACTCAATACAAGTAAAAATATGGAAAGATTTTTGTAAAAATAAATGTAACAATTTCTACAATTCATTTCCAGTATTTTTCCAGTATTTTGAAAAATATGGTTCTGATATTGCTATGAAAAAATTATTTATTTCTAGAGATGTACATTTTAACTCCAATGGAATGAGCCTAGTTTCAAAAAACTTCATAGATATGCAGTAAACTTAATGCACGTACAACCAAATGAAGAAAGAACAATAACAAGAACTTATAGATAAAATTTTGACAAATGACACATAGAGTAATCAGGTCAAAGCATAAACAGTTTCAACTTCACATTCTGTCGAGGGCGAAACAATCAAAAAGTATAGTAAGTTAATCTAAACTTTCCAATAGTTATTTACACAGTGCATATAGAAACTGTTTGTTGGTTTAATAATCGGTGCACAATGGCATCGGTCATTTATTTTTCCTTTTCCACAATTACATGAATGGAAGTCAGCAGGGGGGGGGGCTTACATTGAGTTAAGTAATAAATTAGTTATCACTACTTATTCAAAATGCACACCTGTATTTCTTGATAGGTTGTATTTTAATTTAATTAGCGATAAGCGTTTGGAAGGCTTATATCTTTTATAAATTCCTAGGCACTATCATGACAATATAAGAATTAAAACAAGTAAGGATTTGATTATTTACAGAGCAATGTCAGATAATAATAATTGGAATTCATCAGATATTCAAATTAAAATTCAAGGTTTTACTACTTCTCATACTAAAGTTATAAAAAAACTTTTCCCTGTCAATAATTTAATTGATCTGATACCTGGTGGGCCAATTGCATCTGACCCTATTTTTATTTTGGTCAAAGATGATGTAATACCCTCCTTAAAATTTAAGATTTTAAATTAAATTGTTAGATGAATTTTTTTCTAAATACAGCTCATTGTAGTTTCCATTAATATAAAATTTATGTTACTATAATTAATAGTATCGAGATGAATAACTTTTCAAACCTTAATGAATTAATATATCCCGAATTCAGTCAGTTGGATTTGATTCCAACCCTATTCAGTTTTTTTATCTGTATTTTAATGTCATTTATTATTAGAGAATTCTACATAAGGAGGTCTTTTTCTCTGACTGGTAAAATGCATATTGGATCAATCATCCCAATTCTTTCAGCAGTTGTTTTTCTTGTAATAATTGTTGTTAAATCTTCATTAGCACTTTCATTAGGGCTTGTTGGCGCTTTATCTATTGTGCGCTTTAGAACGCCAATTAAAGAGCCTGAGGAGCTTGTCTACTTATTCCTTGCAATTGCAACTGGACTAGCATATGCAGCAGGACAAGTTTTTGTAGCAACAATCATCATACTACTTATTTTGCTTATGATTTATTTTTGGCTGTCAAATCGAAGTAATATTCAAACAAATGAATACAATCTGATAGTTAAATGGGAGCAAGAAAGTGTTTTATTTGAAGATGTGTCAAAGGCAATCATGCTATTCACTCAAAATCTAAAACTTATTCGCTTGGATAAAGGTTATCAAGGAAATACTGCAGTTATGCTAATAACTCCAGAACAAAATTCATCAATTGAAGAAATTTCCAAAATACTTCAAAAATTAGATAATAAGATGGTTATTACTTTCTTTGAGGCAAAATCTAATTGGTAGATTGATTTAAAATAATATTTCAAAAAAAAGTGATTTTAAAACAAAAAAAATCAAGTCCTTTAATTTACTTGATTTTATTAAGTTTACTCTTACTTCCTTTATCCCTCAGTTATCAAAAATTAGAAATCTTTAAAAATGATTTTAAGCATAAGTTAGAATCATACAATATGGGGTTTTCATCGTTTGGTAATCTAGTTGAAGACGGCACTCAGCAGCAATTAACTATGTCTCTAAAATTAACTGGATTATTAAAAAAAATACCAGAAATAATTCAATATAAATTTTTCGAAAAAAATGCAAAAAAATTTGAAAAAATTTATATTGATATAAATTTTAAGGACTTACAAAATTTAATGC
>Ga0209816_1001225_pt1 | contig 19273 bp, 18 predicted proteins | sample CoawatmetaG01DNA_FD_187509 | JGI IMG/M metagenome (GOLD analysis project Ga0209816, IMG submission 187509) | Marine microbial communities from the West Antarctic Peninsula - Coastal water metaG017-DNA (SPAdes) (version 2) | ecosystem: Environmental > Aquatic > Marine > Coastal ... | reverse complement strand
CTGCCCCGCCCCCTGCTCCGCCGCCCCGAACACAATGGCCGATCGGCGCGTTGTCGACACGGTTCGAATCAGCTGCTGTCACGAACTCGTCACATACAGGGTCCACCGCGGACATATGGCTACGACGCTCACCGCCGCTTCCCCCCAAACGGCTGCACGCGGCCCGCGGCTTGACGGGCACCTGCACCCTGCCGGCCGGTGGATCTTCCTGGCCGTCCTGATCGGCGCGCTGGGCTATGCCGGCGCCAGCATCCTGACGGACACGGCAGAGGTCGGCGAAACGCTCGCGACGGGCGTCTTTCTGTTCCTCGGTCTCGCGCTGCTGATCGCGCTCGGCTTCGAATTCGTGAACGGCTTCCACGACACCGCCAACGCCGTCGCCACCGTGATCTACACCCACGCCATGCCCGCGCCGCTGGCCGTCGTCTGGTCGGGCGTGTTCAATTTCCTCGGCGTGCTCGCCTCGTCCGGCGCGGTCGCCTATTCGATCATCACGCTGCTGCCCGTGGATCTGGTGATCAACACCGGCTCGGCGGGCGGGTTCGCGATGATCTTCGCGCTGCTGCTGGCGGCAGTGCTGTGGAACCTCGCGACCTGGTATGTCGGCCTCCCCAATTCGTCGAGCCACGCGCTGATCGGCTCGATCCTCGGCGTCGGCCTCGCCAATCAACTGCTCGCTCGGGGTTTGAACGGCACATCGGGTGTCGACTGGCATCAGGCGGAGAAGGTCTTTTCCGCGCTGTTCTTCAGCCCGCTGATCGGCTTCACCGCCGCCCTCGTACTCTTGCTGGTGATGAAGCGCTTCCTCCGCGACCCCAAGCTTTATCGCGAGCCCGACACGCAGGCGCCGCCGCCCAGGGGCATTCGCGCGACGCTGATCGCCACCTGCACCGCGGTCAGCTTCGCGCACGGCAGCAACGACGGGCAGAAGGGCATGGGCCTGATCATGCTGATCCTGATCGGCTGCGCGCCCACCGCCTATGCGCTGAACCGCACCGTCCCCGAAAGCGCGACGCCCGCCTTCGTGGCACAGGCGCGCTCGGCCGCAGAAATCTACGCGCGCCAGCCGGGGCCGGAACCGACGGTCGACATCGCCCGTGCGACGGTGACGCGCGGCCTCGCCGAACGCCGGGTCGATACGCCCGCCATGTATGGTGCACTCGCCTCGCTGTCGCGCGATGTCGGCGACAAGCTGGAAAGCTACGGCTCGCTCGGCAAGGTGCCCGCCGCGGCCACGCCCAATTTGCGTGGCGACATGTACCTCGTCCTCGATGCTGGCAAGCTCATCGTCGCCGATGAAGGCGCCCGCACCCACTTCACCGCCGCCGAGATCGACGGGATCAAGGCCTATGGCAGCCGGTTGGAACAGGGCACGCGCTACATCCCGCTCTGGGTGAAGATCACCGTCGCGATCGCGCTGGGCCTCGGCACGATGGTCGGCTGGCGGCGGATCGTTGTCACCGTCGGCGAACGGATCGGCAAGACCCACCTCACCTATGGCATGGGCATGTCGGCCGAGCTGGTGACTGCGGCGACGATCCTGCTTGCTGATCGCTTCGCCATGCCGGTGTCGACGACGCATATCCTGTCGTCGGGCGTCGCCGGCGCGTCGGTCGCGAATGGTGCAGGCCTGCAATGGCGCACCGTGCGCAACATGGCGCTCGCCTGGTTCATGACCTTGCCCGCCGCGATGCTGTTGTCGGGCGTGCTCTACTGGATCCTGCTCACCGTGCTGCGCACGACGATGGCCGCATAAGCGCAACACTTCCGTAACCTCGCCGTGACCGCGGCGTCACATCGGCAGGCTATGCATCGCCCATAAGGGAACAGCGGGTTCCCGAGGGGGCCACGCATGACCACCGACACGACCACCGCCGATATCCTCGCCTTCGTGCCGCAGCGGCCGACCGTGCCGGAGGCTGCGGGCGTCACGCGCCGTCGCTATCGCACGATCTGGATTTCGGACGTCCACCTCGGCACCCGCGGCTGCAATGCCGACATGCTGATCGACTTCCTCGACCATGTCGACAGCGACCAGCTCTATCTCGTCGGCGACATCATCGACGGCTGGCGCCTCAAGAAGCGCTTCTACTGGCCGGCGAGCCACAATGACGTCGTCTGGCGCCTGATGAAGCGCGCCAAGCGCGGCACCCGCGTCACCTACATCCCCGGCAACCATGACGAGGTGTTCCGCCAGTTCGCCGGCATGGACTTCGGCGGCGTCAAGATCCGCCGCAAGGCGATCCACACCACCGCCGACGGCCGCCGCCTGCTGGTGCTGCACGGCGACGAATTCGACGCGATCACGCTCGCGCACCGCTGGGTCGCGTTCATCGGCGACAGCGCCTACACCGCGCTGATGGTGGTGAACCAGTGGCTCAACGTCGCGCGACGCCGCCTCGGCATGCCCTATTGGTCGCTGTCGAAGCACGCCAAGGCGAAGGTGAAGAACGCCGTCGCCTTCATCTCGCACTTCGAAGAGGTCGTCGCCCATGCCGCGGGATCGCGCGGCGTCGATGGCGTGGTGTGCGGGCACATCCACACCGCCGAAATCCGCGATATCCAGGGCGTCGCCTATTATAACGACGGCGATTGGGTAGAGGGCTGCACCGCCCTGGTCGAACATTTCGACGGCCGCATGGAGTTGCTCCATTGGGCGGATGAGATTGCGGCACGCAATGCCCCGGCCAGCACCGATAGCGTGATCCGCGCCGCCTGATGCGCATCGCCCTCGTCACCGACGCCTGGGCGCCCCAGGTCAACGGCGTGGTCCGCACGCTCACCGCCGTCCGCGACGAGCTGGAGGCGCAGGGCCATCGATTGCTCGTGATCTCGCCCGATCGCTTCGCCAGCCTGCCCTGCCCCAGCTATCCCGAAATCCGGCTGGCGCTGGCGCGCAGCGGCACGATCGGGCGGCTGATCCGCGACTTCGACGCGGATGCCGTGCATATCGCCACCGAAGGTCCCCTGGGCCTTGCCGCGCGGCGCTGGTGCGTCGGCGACGGCGTGCGCTTCACCACCGCCTATCACACGCAATTTCCCGATTATGTCGCGGCACGCACCGGCGTGAATGCCGAATGGATCTGGCGCTATATTCGCTGGTTCCATGCCCCCGCCGACGCGATCCTCACCTCGACCCCCTCGGTCGATGCGGTGCTGCGCGCGCATGGCCTGCCGCATTTGCGCCGTTGGGGCCGCGGCGTCGACCTCGCGACCTTCACCGCCGATGGGCCGCGCGATCCCGTCATCACCGCCTTGCCAGGCCCGATCCAGCTCTACGTCGGCCGCGTCGCGGTCGAGAAGAATATCGAGGGGTTCCTCCAGTCGACGACGCCCGGCAGCAAGGTGGTCGTGGGCGACGGTCCCGCGCTGGCGATGCTGGCGGCGCGCTACCCGCAGGCGCATTTTCTGGGACCGCGCTTCGGCGCGGACCTCGCCGCGGCCTATCGCAGCGCCGACGTGCTGGTCTTCCCCAGCCGCACCGACACGTTCGGACTCGTGATGATCGAGGCGCTCGCCTGCGGCACCCCCATCGCGGCACTCCCCGCACCGGGGCCGGTGGACGTGCTGGACGAGAGCGTCGGTGCGATCGACGCCGACCTCGACGTCGCCATCCCGGGCGCGCTGACCCGCGACCGCGCAACCTGCACGGCCTATGCCGCCCGCTTCACTTGGGCGAGCAGCGCGGCGCAGTTCCTCGACAGCCTCGCGCCCCTGCGCGCGCCGGAGAGCCGCGCGGCCTAGCCGTCCACCAGCGCGAAACGTAGACGCGCTATCCCCGCCTGGCGGGGTTCACCGTGCCGCGCCTTCGATTGCTGTCCGCTCTTGCGGCACGGTGAACGGGTTAAATGGTTTACTCGAGTCCACCACCCAGCGAGCGGTATAGTTCGACAAGGTTGCTGATGCGTGTCAGTCGGGTCGTGACCAACTGCTGCTGTGCCGCATAAGCGGACCGCTGCGAATCCAGCGTGTTGAGGAACGATTCCACCCCCGCCCGATAACGCGCGTCGGAAATGCGCAGCGCCACGTTCGCCGCCCCGACACGGGCGGTCTGCGCCGCAATCTGTTCGTCGATCGTGCCGCGCTGTGCCAGCGCGTCGGCGACCTCGCGGAATGCGGTCTGCACCGTCTTCTCATAGGTCGACACCGCCGCCTGCTGCGACGCGCGGGCATAATCGACATTGCCCCGCAGCCGTCCGCCATCGAACAGCGGCAGCGATACCGACGGCGCGCCGGTATAGGTGAAGCTGCCCCCCGCGAAGAGTCCGCTCAGCGCGGTGCTGATCGTCCCCAGCGTCGCGGTCAGGGAGATGCGCGGGAACAGAGCCGCTCGCGCCGCGCCTATATTGGCATTCTGTGCGATCAGCTGATGCTCGGCCTGCAACACGTCGGGCCGACGCAGCAGGACCTCGGACGACAGGCCCGCGGGCAGCACCTGCAACGCGGCATCGCCGTTGCCCAGCCCTTGCGGCAGCAGGTCCGCCGTCACCGGCGTGCCGACCAATAGGTCGAGCGCGTTCTTGTCCTGCGCCACCCGCGTCTTCAGCACGGCGATGTCGTTGCGCGCGCTCTGATAGCTGGTTTCCGCCTGCCGCGCTTCCAGTTCGGAGGCGACACCGATGCGGAACTGGGCCCGCGTCAGCTCCAGCGATTGCTCGAACGCCTTCAGCGTCTCTTGCGAGATGCGCAGCTGGTCCTGATCCGACCCCAGGGTCGCCCAGGCCGTCGCGATCTCGGCGATCAGACTGATCCGCGCGGCGCGCTGCGCCTCTTCCGACGCGAAATATTGTTCTAGCGCGGCGCGGTTGAGGTTGCGGACGCGGCCGAACAGGTCGAGCTCGAAGGCCGAAAAACCAGCGTTGACCGAGTAGAATTCGAGGTTCGACGAATTGGACCCGACCGCCGCGCCGCCGGCCCCGGCACCCACGCCGCCACCGGTTCCCGCGCCCGCTCCGGCGCCCGCGCCGCTACCCGCGCCAGCGCCCGCCCCGGCGGAGGCGCCGCCGAAGATATTGTTGGTGTACGTCCCCGACCCCGACACCGTCGTCGACGGCACCAGGTCGGCCCGCTGGATGCGATATTGCGCCCGCGCTTGCAGTACATTGGCCGCGGCGACCCGCAGATCGCGGTTGTTCTCCAGCCCCAACGCGATCGTCTTGCGCAGCCGGTCGTCAGTGAAGAACGTCTGCCAGCCGATCTTGCTGACGTCGGGCGCATCGGTCGCCGCGGCCGGATACACGCCGCCCTGCGGCAGGGCCGCCGGCACCGCGCCTTCGGGCCGGACGTATTTCGGTGCGAGGTTGCACCCCGCGAGCGCGCTGGCGCCCAGCAGCGCGAGGACGATTTTGCGTGTCATCACCACTCAGGCTCCCTGCGGACGGGGCGCATCGCCCTCGCCGTCCGCGTCATTGCTGTCATGCTGCCTGTCCTCGACGGGCCGCTTGCCGTCATGGCCGTGCCCGAACAGACGCAGCACCACGACGAAGAACATCGGCACGAAGAAGATCGCGAGCAGCGTCGCCGACAGCATGCCGCCGACCACCGCACGACCGATCGCATTCTGCCCGCCCGCACCTGCGCCGGTCGAGATCGCCAGCGGCAACACGCCGAAGATGAAGGCGAGGCTGGTCATCAGGATTGGGCGCAGACGCAGTTTCGCCGCCTCCACCGCCGCGTCGAACGGCCGCATGCCTTCGTTGATGCGCTCTTCGGCAAACTCCACGATCAGGATCGCGTTCTTCGCCGACACGCCGATCGTCGTGATCAGACCGACCTGCAGATAGATGTCGTTGTTGAGGCCCGTCAGCCACGCCGCCAACACCGCACCCAGCACGCCGAGCGGCACCACCAGCATCACCGAAATCGGCACCGACCAGCTTTCGTACAGCGCGGCAAGGCACAGGAACACGATCAGCAGCGACAGGCCGTACAGCGCAGGCGCCTGACCACCGGACAGCCGTTCTTCGAACGACAGCCCCGTCCATTCGAGCGCGGTGCCCGGTGGCAGCTTGGCGTGGATTTCTTCCATCGCCTGCATCGCCGCACCCGTGCTGAGGCCCGGGCCCGGCGAACCCTGCAACTGCATGGCCGGCTGCCCATTGTAACGGGTCAGCTGCACCGGCGCATTGGCCCATTCCAGCGTCGCGAAGGCGGTGAACGGCACCATCTGCCCCGTGCCGTTCCGCACGTACAGATCGCCGACATCCTCCGGGCTGAGGCGATAGGGCGCATCGGCCTGGACGTAGACGCGCTTGACGCGGCCACGATCGATGAAGTCGTTGATATAGCCACCGCCCCACGCCGTCGCGATCGTCGAATTGACGTCGGCAAGGTCGAGACCCAGCGCGCGCGCCTTGTCCTCGTCGATCTTCACCTTCAGCTGCGGGGCGTCATCCAGGCTCAGCGGGCGGACCTGCGCCAGGCGCTTGTCCTGCATCGCCATGCCCAGCATCATGTTGCGGGCCTGCACCAGCTTTTCGTGACCGATGCCGCCGGTGTCGACCAACTGCGCATCGAAGCCGGTCGCGTTACCCAGTTCCTGCACGGCCGGCGGCACCAGCGCGAAGATCAGCCCGTCCTTATACTGGCTGAACGCACCCATCGCCCGTCCGACGATCGCCTGCGCCTTGTTGTCGGCCCCGCTGCGCTCGTCCCACGGCTTCAGGTTCACGAAGACCAGACCGGCATTCTGCCCCTGACCTGCGAAGCTGAACCCGTTGATCGTGAACACACCGGCGACGTTGGCACCTTCGGCTTTCATGAAGTGATCGCGGACGAGGGTCAGCCCCTTGTCCGTGCGCGCACTCGTCGCACCGGCCGGGCCCTGCACCAGCGCCAGCACCGTGCCCTGATCCTCGTCGGGCAGGAAGCCCGAGGGCAGGCGCGTGAACACCAGCACCATGCCACCGACGATCAGGGCATAGACCAACAGCGACCGCTTCCAGCTCCGCGCAGTGCGCTTCACGCCACCTTCGTACTTCTGCTGACCGCGTTCGAACCGATCGTTGAACCAGCGGAAGAAGCGCGCGAACGGCCCGTTGCCTTCCGCCTTGTTCGGGTCGTGCGGCTTCAGGATCGTCGCGCACAGCGCCGGCGTCAGGATCAGCGCGACCATGACCGATAGCACCATCGCCGACACGATCGTGATCGAGAACTGGCGATAGATCACGCCGGTCGATCCGCCGAAGAATGCCATCGGCAGGAACACCGCCGACAGGACGAGGCCGATGCCGATCAGCGCGCCGCTGATTTCGTCCATCGACTTGCGCGCTGCATCCTTGGGGCTGAGATGTTCGGTGACGATCAAACGCTCGACGTTCTCGACCACGACGATCGCGTCGTCGACCAGCAGGCCGATGGCGAGCACCATGCCGAACAAGGTCAGCGTGTTGATCGTGAAGCCCGCCACCGCCATCACCGCGAAGGTGCCGAGCAGCACCACCGGCACCGCGATCGTCGGGATCAGCGTCGCCCGCCAGTTCTGGAGGAACAGGAACATCACCAGAAAGACGAGGACGACCGCCTCGATCAACGTGTGGATCACCTGCTCCACCGACAGCCGCACGAACGGCGTGGTGTCATAGGGGTAGATGACCTTGACGTCGGCGGGCAGCGTCTTGCCGATCTCCTGCGCGCGCGCCTTCACCAGCTCCACCGTGTCGAGCGCATTGGCACCTGCGGCAAGGCGCACGCCGAAACCGGACGCGGGCTTGCCGTTATACTGGACGTCGAAGCCGTAATTCTCCGCGCCCAGCTCCACCCGCGCCACGTCGCGCAGCCGTACGACGGCGCCCGCGGTGGTGGTCTTCAGCCGGATCGCGCCGAACTGTTCGGGCGTCTGAAGCCGCGACTGTACGCTGACGGTCGCGTTCAGCATCTGCGACTTGGGAGCAGGCTGCGCGCCGATCTGACCGGCGGACACCTGCGCGTTCTGCGCCTGGACCGCGGACGTCACATCGGCGACGGTCAGCGCGTAGCTGTTGAGCTTGATCGGATCGAGCCAGATGCGCATCGCATATTGCGCGCCGAACACCTGCAACTCGCCGACGCCCGACACGCGGCTGATCGGATCCTGGAACTTCGACACGACCATGTCGGACAGGTCGGTGTTGCTGTGCGACCCATCGGTGGAGACGAGACCGACGACCAGCAGGAAGCTGGCGGAGGACTTCGTGACCTGGATGCCCTGGCGCTGCACCTCCTGCGGCAACAGCGGGGTCGCCGCCTGCAGCTTGTTCTGCACCTGCACCTGCGCGATGTCGGGGTTGGTCCCCTGTTCGAAGGTCAGCGTGATCGTCACCGTCCCCGCCGAGGAAGACGAGGACGAAAAATAACGCAGGTTGTCGATGCCTTTAAGCTGCTGCTCGATGATCTGCGTCGTCGTGCGTTCCAGCGTTTCGGCATCGGCACCCGGATAGCTCGCGGTGATCGCGACCGCGGGCGGCGCGATTTCCGGAAACTGCGCCACGGGCAGGCTGCGGATCGCGATCGCGCCGGCCAGCATCATGACGATGGCGATGACCCATGCGAAGATGGGTCGATCGATGAAATAGCGTGCCATGGTTCGTTACTTCGCCTGGCCCTGCGCCTGCGGCTGCCCTTGCGGACCGCCGGCAGGCTTGGCGTTCGGATTCCACGGCTCGCCCTTCACCGGCATGCCCGGCCGCAGCATCATGCCGCCTTCGACGATCACCTTGTCGCCGGGTTTCAGCCCGCCGGTGACGAGCCAGTTGTCGCCAATCGTCCGCGTCGTCTGCAAGCTGCGCGGCTGCACCTTGCCATCGGCGCCGATCACCATCGCCGTCGCCTGACCCTTTTCGTCGCGCGTCACCGCGCGCTGCGGCACCAGCATGCCATTCTGCTTGATGCCCTGCACCAGCGACGCACGCACGAACATGCCCGGCAGCAGCAACCCGTTGGGATTGGGGAACAGCGCGCGGATCACCTGCGATCCGGTCGTCGGATCGACGGTGACGTCGGCAAAGCGCAACGTCCCCTGCGGGCCATAGGCCGTGCCGTCCTCCAGCGTCAGCTTCACGGGCGCATTGCCGTCGCGCAGCAGCTGACCGTCCATGATTTGCTGGCGCAGCTTCAGCAGGTCGGCACTCGACTGCTGGATATCGACGTACACGGGATCGAGCCGCTGGATCGTCGCCAGCGCCTCGGTCTGCGATGCGGAGACGAGCGCACCGGTCGTGAACACCGACCGGCCGATCCGGCCGCTGATCGGCGCGCGGATCGTGGTACGCGCCAGATCGATCTGCGCCGTACGCAGCGCTGCTTGCTGCGCCGCAACGTCGGCGCGCGCCTGCTGCGCGCTCGTCTGGGCGTTTTCATATTCCTGACGCGCGATGGCGTTGATTTTGACCAATTCGCCATAGCGACGGGCCAGCGCCTCGCTCGACGCGATCGCAGCACGCGCGCGAGCCAGCGCCGCACGGGCACTGGCGACCTGCGCCTGATAGGGCGCGGAATCGATGCGATACAGCGGCTGGCCTGCGCGGACCATGTCGCCTTCGGTAAACAGGCGCGCGCGGATCAGGCCGTTGACCTGCGGCCGCACCTCGGACGTTTCGAAGGCGGTGGTACGCCCCGGCAATTCGGTGGTCAGCGTCACGGGCTGTTCGCGCACGACGACATAGCCGACCGTGGGCGGCCCCTGCGGCGCCTGCTGCTGCTGTTGCCCCTTGCCGCCGCAGGCCGTGAGCGTTCCGCCCATAACCAGTGCCAACGCTAGCGTCGCCGCGCCGTGTCGCTTATCCGCCATGCCGAAATGTCCGATTTTGATTTTTGTGAGTGATCGATCACTCACGCTCTGGTACAACCGGATTCGAACGGGCGTCAACCCGTGCCGGGACGAGGATGGAATGAACGACGCGAATTTTTGTTGCACCGCACCCAGGAATAAAGCGGACGCGCGTCGTGAACGTGTGATCGAGGCTGCTCGCAAGCTCTTCATCGACAAAGGTTTTCACAGCACCGGCATCGCGCAGATCGCAAAAGAATCGGGCATCGCGGTCGGCCAGCTGTATCGCGACTTTTCGGCCAAGGAGGACATCGTTGCCGCGATCGTCGACGCCGATTGCTGCGCGTTCATGGCAGGCGACTCGCTGCGCGCCGCCATTGAAAACAATGACGCGGCCTTGGTGCGCGACTGGTTGCACCAGTTCATCACCGCCGAGGACGCCGAGGAGGACGTCGAAAATTCGCGCCTGTTCGCAGAAATCGTCGCGGAGGCGGGACGCAACGAACGGATTGCGGCGATCTTTCGCAGAATCAACGACGACGTCCGCGGCCTGATGCTCAACGCGTTGGAAATGCTCGCCCCCTCGCCGCGGATGGCGGAACGGCGTGCGGTCTTGTCGGACATGATTTCAACGATGGCGCTCGGCATGCTGCATCAGGAGTTGATCCGCCGCGATTTCGATCGCGGTCCGCTTGCACGGGCGTTCATCGTCACGGTCGACCGAGAGATCGACGCAATGCGCGCCGAGGGGACACCAGATCAGACCCCTTGAGCTGACGCTCTCCTAGCGGCTCGGCCACATCGCCAGGCTGGTGTCGACCATCCGCTCGAGTTCATCGCGCCTGGCGCCCGATCCCGCCTGCACCGCCATCCCCTGCAACAGCGCGTAAAGATAGCTGGTAAGACCGCTGATATCGACCGCCGCGGGCAGATCCCCATCTGCCTTCGCCCGCTCGAACCGTTCGACTAGTGCCGCCTGCGATGATGCGCGACGCGCGATCATCTCGCCCCGAACCGAATCGGCTTCCGATCCGCAGGGCATGGTGGCGATCACGCCCAGGCACCCCTTCGGCTCACCAGGACTGGTCTGCATCGCCAAGGCGCCGCGCAGGATCGTCTCCGCGACGCCACGCGCGGTCGGCTGCTCCAGCGCCGCGCGCATATATTCCAGCTTTTCCTGCTCGTAGAGGTCGAGCGCCTTGTGAAACAGCGCTTCCTTATTGCCGAAGGCCGCGTACAGGCTGGGGCGCGTGATCCCCATCGCCTCGGTCAAATCGGCGAGCGACGTACCTTCATACCCCTTGCTCCAGAAGACGCGCAGCGCCGCGGCGAGGGCCGTATCCGTGCAGAATTCCCGCGGACGCCCCTTCGCACACGGGCCGGGTGACGCGGTAAGAACGCTTTCCATATCGCTCAGTATAGAAAGTCTGGCGCGCCGAACAACACCGTATCGGCACTACCGCTTACGCGGCGCGCTTTCCGGGCTGGCGTTGCCGCGGAGCCGCGCTTTTCGTTCCCATGATCTGCCGCGCGACCGCCTCGGCGATCTTGATACCATCGACCGCGGCCGACAGGATGCCGCCGGCATAGCCTGCTCCCTCGCCCGCCGGAAACAGACCGATCGTATTGAGGCTCTGCAAATCCTCGCCCCGCGTGATGCGGATCGGCGACGAGGTGCGCGTTTCCACCCCCGTCATCACCACATCGGGGTGATCATATCCCGCAATCTGCCGTCCGAAGACCGGCAGCGCCTCGCGCATCGCCGCGATGACGAAATCGGGCAGGCAGGTTGCAAGGTCGGTCGGCGTCACGCCCGGCCGATATGACGGCGCGATCGATCCCAGCGCGGTCGACGGCCGCCCCGCCAGGAAATCCCCCACCCGCTGCGCCGGCGCCTTGTAGCTCGATCCGCCCGCAACGAACGCCAGTTTCTCGATCTGGCGCTGCAGCGCAATGCCGGCGAGCGGATCGCCCGGATAGTCGCGCGCCGGATCGATCGCGACGACGAAGCCCGAATTGGCGTTGCGCTCGTTCCGCGAATATTGGCTCATGCCGTTGGTGGCGACCTGCCCTTCCTCGGACGTCGCCGCCACCACCGTGCCGCCCGGGCACATGCAGAAACTGTAGACCGTCCGCCCGTTCGAACAGTGATGCGAGATATGATATTCGGCCGCGCCCAGAATGGGATGGCCGGCATTGGGGCCAAAGCGCGCCTGATCGATCCAGGATTGCGGGTGCTCGATCCGCACGCCGATCGAAAAGGGCTTGGCCTCGATATAGACGCCCGCCTCGTGCAGCATCGCGAACGTGTCGCGCGCACTGTGCCCGACGGCCAGCACCACCTGCTCCGCCTCCAGATAGTCGCCATTGTGCAGGTGCAGCCCGCGCATCCGGCGCGTGCCATCCGCGTCGACCGCGACGTCGATGCCATCGACGCGGCGTTCGAAGCGATATTCGCCGCCCAACGCCTCGATCGTCGCACGCATACTCTCGACCATCGTGACCAGCCGGAACGTGCCGATATGCGGGTGCGCCTCGGTCAGGATTTCCTCGGGCGCGCCCGCTTTCACGAACTCGGTCAGCACCTTGCGGTCGAGATGGCGCGGATCCTTGATCCGGCTGTAAAGCTTGCCGTCCGAGAACGTACCCGCCCCGCCCTCACCGAACTGGACGTTCGATTCGGGGTTGAGCTCGCTACGCCGCCACAGACCCCAGGTATCCTTGGTGCGCTCGCGCACCACCTTGCCGCGATCGACGATGATCGGGCGGAATCCCATCTGGGCGAGGATCAGGCCCGCGAACAGGCCACACGGCCCCGTCCCGATCACCACCGGCCGTGGCCCGGTGTAATCCGCAGGCGCCTTGGCAACGAAGCGATAGCCGGTGTCCGGCGTCGGCCCGACGTTGCGGTCGCGGCGGCAGCGGGCCAGCACCGTGCCCTCGTTCTTCACCGTCACGTCGACGGAATAGACGAGCTGGATGTCCATCTTGTCGCGCGCGTCATTCGCCCGCCGCGCCACCGAATAGCGCACCAGATCGCGCGGCCCGATCCGCAGCCGATCCCGGATCGCCGCCGCCAGCGCCTCCTCGGGATGATTGAGGGGGAGTTTCAGCTCATTGATGCGCAGCATGCCGCCAGGATAGCCGATGCGATGGGCGCTCGCCAGTCCGCGCCGGGATCGCCTAGCCGATGCGCGCCGCCTGCCCCGCCACGACGGCCCAGCCGCTCCCGGTCTCCCGCCAAAGGCGGGTGTAGGCATAACGTCCGTCGATCACGGCATCTGTGAACCGACCGGCGAGCGTCGCCTTCGTCGTCACGAGCACCATGTCGCCAATGACGGTATAGCGGGTGTCGGACAGGTCGAGGCGGCTCAGGTTCAGCAGGCCCTCGGCATGCGCAGCCAGATCCTGCTCCCGGTTTAGCACACTGCCGTCCGGTCCGGTGAAGACCAGCGCCGGATCGATCAGCATCGACAAGGTCGCAACGTCCCCCGCCACCATCGCCGATCGCAACCGTGCCTCGCAGCGTTCGACCTCTGCTACGCCATCCATGCCACCCTCCCGCGCAACGGCGGTAGCATCGCTACCACCGTCCATCCGATACGCTGCGGCCCAGCAGCTCGTCCACCCGCCGCCGCGTCGCGGGAGACGCCGCCGCGGGCAACGCATCGGGTGGGAAGAAGCACGCCTCGGCGAGTTCGACGCCATCGATCTGTGGCGTGTCGGCGGTCGTGCCACGGACGAGCCATACCGTATCGCGCCGTCCCTCGGCGCGCGCGTCCCATCGCCCGACGACCTCGGCCGCATCCAGCCGACACCCGGTTTCTTCCAGCAGCTCACGCAACGCCGCCGCGATCGTCGCCTCACCCCGCGCGATGCCACCGCCCGGCAGCATCCACAGATCGGACCGGCCATAGCGATGCCGCACCAGCAGCACCCGGCCCGATGCGTCGAACGCCATCACCTTCACGCCGCGCGTCCGCCACCCGACCAGCGCCATCGCGCGGCGACGCAGGCGATAGGCGAGATCGATCAGCGCACGCATTCCGCATGTTCTATCGGGTCGCGCGGGCGTCCGAAAGCTTGCCCTTGTCCGCCGAACCGGCAATGACGCGCGGGTTCAAGGGGAGCCGTTCATGTCCATCCTGTCCGACCGCTGGATTCGCGAGGCCGCGCAGACGCAGGCGATGATCGAGCCCTTCGTCGAAAGCCAGCGCCGCGACGGCTGCATCAGCTATGGCCTGTCGTCCTACGGCTATGACGCGCGCGTGGCGGACGAATTCAAGATCTTCACCAACGTCGACAGCGCGGTGGTGGACCCTAAGGACTTTGCGTCGAACAGCTTCGTCGATCGCAAGACCGACGTGTGCATCATCCCGCCCAACAGCTTCGCGCTGGCCCGCACCGTCGAATATTTCCGCGTGCCGCGCGACGTGCTCGTGATCTGCCTCGGCAAATCCACCTACGCCCGGTGCGGGATCATCGTGAACGTCACGCCGCTGGAGCCCGGCTGGGAAGGCCATGTCACATTGGAATTCTCCAACACAACCCCGCTGCCCGCCAAGATCTACGCCAATGAAGGCGCCTGCCAGTTCCTGTTCCTGAAGGGCAACGAGCCCTGCGAGACCAGCTACGCCGACCGGGCCGGCAAATATATGGGCCAGCGCGGGGTCACACTGCCCCGCCTGTAATCCGCACGGGCGCGCCCCGAGCCGCCCGGCTGCGGGGCCAACCGCCGGTTCAGCGCGTCGCGAGCGTCGTCGACGTCAGCCGTGACAGGCCTCGCGTCGCCACGTCATGCGATGAGAGCACGGCACCGTTCGGCATGTCCATTGCCACCGCCGGCCGCTCCAGCACCCCGCGATACAGCGCGCGGGCATCCGCCGTCCGCCCCGTGCGCAGATAGGCCGCCGCAAGGTTGAGCATCAGTTCGGGACGATCCGGGAAAATCCGGCGCTCTGCCTCGATCTGCTTCGCGGCCGTGGCGAAATCGCCGGCTGCGATCGCCTGATAACCGGTGCGGTCCGCCGCCAGAGCCGGCGTCGCCAGACATGCACCCGCGAGCATTGCTGCCACCATCACACGCATAGCACCATCTCCTTCCCTGCATGACGTGCAGGTTTCACTTTTATGACACTAACGTGTCACTTCGGAGACAGAGTCGCAAGCGCTTTGATCAGCCCTCGGGCGAACCGCTGACGATGCGGTCCCCCAGGCCTGCGTAGAAGCCGGCAATATCGTGCAAATGCAGCGCGCTCGGGCGCAATCGCGCGCCGATCGCATAACGGCGCAGGTCCGGCGATCCGGCATCCCGCCACCCCGATGTCAGCCAACGGGCCTGCGGCACGTCCCCGCATCCTACCCGCCCCGCATCATGAAACAGGCACAGGCGCGACCGTTCGAGGGCGCGCAGTCGCCGCTGGGCCGGGCGGACGTCCCATCCATCCGTTTCGTAAACGGCGATGCGGGTTGCGGTATCGGGCTTCAACGTCAGCAGCCGCGGCCGTGGGGCGAGGCATGTGACGTCCAGCAACACCCCCAAAAACCTGTCGAGCTCTCGCAGGCAATTGCCCACGTAGCGGGCGCGGACCACCGCCTGTGGCCCCTCCACCATGGGATCGGCCCAGGGCGCAAGTCCCGCGATATGGCGCGCGCCCTGTCGCAGCGTCGCATGGGCAAGCGCGACCGACGTTTCCGGAACGGCGGGATGTCGGGACGTTATGCGTGCGGCGACAGCCGACGCTCGGCCCGTCACGACAGGCTGGTCGGGGGGATCGCTTCGCGCGCCAGCCGGTCGGCACGCAGGCGCTCGGTCCGCTCGGCGCGGCTGGCCATCGCATCCCAGCTTGCGGCGGCGCGCTCGGACTGAAGACGGACATTGTCCAGCGTCGCTGCATCGGCGACACCACGCTGGATCATCGCCTGACGGCGGCAGAAGGCGGCATCGTTCGACATGGCTCAACCCCAGACGAGAAACGAGATGCCGACGCCGCCCCTATCGGACGGCCTCGGATCGATGTCAGGCGGCGAGGATTAGTCGACGCTGTGCAAGTTGACCGCGGCCATCTTGCCGCGGCGATCCTCTTCCAGATCATAGCCGACGCGCTGATTCTGGGTGAGCGTCGCAAAGCCGGCGCGCTCGACCGCCGAGATGTGGACGAACGCATCCGTGCCGCCGCTCTCAGGCGCGATGAAGCCATACCCCTTGTCGGCGTTGAAGAATTTGACGGTGCCGATCGTGCTCATGGGAAATCCCTTCTTTCGTGACAGGCGGAACGCGTGTCGCTGCGCCTGATGCCGGGCTGCAGGGAAAGAGGGAGAAAGGGTCGCAGAGCGCCGATAAACCGTCGATATGCGACTATAGCGAAAGGGATATGGGCGTGGGGTGCCCATTCTGCAAGGGGGGCCGGGACGAGGGGCACGTTTGCCTCTCCATCGGGGACCGGCACGTCGGGCTTCGAAGGCTCTTGCGGCGTTCGGGGCGCCTGCTGGGTAGCGAACGCGCAATAAGGTGCTCTGGCCAAGGCCGGGGGATGTTCGGCAAGGCGACAGCTTCTCCGGGCCTGAGCCAAGCCGTCAGGATAGGCGTACGGACGCCCGTTGCTCGGCCTCAAGCCCGTCGGGTGCCTACCCTCAACAAGAGAGGCTCCTGACGATCTTCGAAAACCATCGCCGCAGCGCAGGTTGGGATGTTGCGCGGCTGTCGCCTAGCGCTTGCCTGGAAATGCCAACCTCGGAGGAGACACCACAACAGCGGCTTCGCGCGGTCCTTCCTGACCGTCCCCCCAGACATATCCAAGCGGCCGCCGCGCCATGAGAGCAACAGTATCGGGACTGTGCGGGGCAGTGGATGCAGACCAAGTCCGGCATGACGGAGCGGCCCTTTGCAACCGCCTCCACGAAGGCTGGAATAGTGCCCGGCCAGGCGTGATCGGCCGAGCACCGGCTCAGCATATCCAGCCATCCGTTTCAGCGGCTCAGCGGCTCAGCGGCTCAGCGGCTCAGCGGTCCCACAAGGCCTGACCGAAGCAACCCCTCCGCCCTGACGCACAAAAAAAAGGCGGCCCCGGATGGGACCGCCCTGTCATCGTACCGTTCGGCGTCGATCAGAAATCGTTGCGATACTGTTCGTTGCCGATGAAGCCGAGCTTCGTGACCGCCGAGCGCTTGATCACCGCCAGCGTCTGGTCGACCTTGTCGTACTTCGCCTGCGGGTCCGGCTGGAAGTGCAGTTCCGGCTCCGGATTGATCGCCGCAGCGGTGTCCAGATACTGACGCAGCGTCACCTCGTCGACCGGCTGACCATTCCACGAGACCGTGCCGGCCGCGTCGATGATGATCTTGTTCTTCTGCGGATCGACCGGCGGCTTCTGGTTACGCGGATCGTTGACCGGAAGGTCGACCTTCACCGCGTGCGTCGGGATCGGAAGGGTAATGATGAACATGATGAGGAGCACGAGCATGACGTCGATCAACGGCGTCGTGTTCATGTCCATCATCGGCTCGCCGTCGTCCGAGCCACCACTCATTGCCATGTCAAATACTCCTGGGTCGGGCGGGGCAGATCAGCCACCCGCGGGTGGCGGCTGCGAGATGAAGCCGACCTTGGCGAAGCCTGCCTGCTGCATCGTGTAGATGGTGCCGCCGATGCACTTGTAGGGCGTGTTGACGTCGCCGCGGATATGGACTTCGGGCAGTTCGAGGTTCGGGTTGCCCGCGCCGCCCTGGCGTTCGATCTCCAGCTTCAGCTTGTCGACCGCGCGGGTCAGCAGGTCCTTGCTGGTGATCGGCGACGTGCCCCAATAGACGAGGCAGTTGCCGTCCGGGCCGCTCGTCACCGACAGCAGCACGTTTTCGGGCTTCGTCGTCGTCGGATCGAAACGGACCTTGGGCAGAACGATGCCCTTGACCGTCTGGATCGCCACCGGAACGGCGATCAGGAAGATGATGAGGAGCACCAGCATCACGTCCACGAGTGGCGTGGTGTTGATGTCCGACATCGGTTTCTCGGAGGAGCCTCCTCCTCCAGTGCTCATCGCCATGTGCGAGCTATCCTATCCATTCCTTATGGCCGGACGCCATCTGCCGCAGTGGACGAAGCCACGGGCACCGGCGCCGGCGGGTTGCGGGATGGGCCGATGCCGGCACATCCCGCAGCCTCGTCGCTTACGGGCGCGTCTGCACGCCACCGGCCTGGCCGGCGGTCGTGGTCGCGGCAACCGGCTTCACCGGCGCCTTCGAAGCGGCACCTGCGATCGTCGGCTTCACGGCGCCGTTCGAGGCGAGGAAGCCCAGCACGTCGTTCGAGAAGGCCGACAGGTCTTCCGCGATCGACTTGTTGCGGCGCTGCAGCCAGTTGTAGGCGAGCACGGCCGGAACCGCGACGACCAGGCCGAGCGCGGTCATGATGAGCGCCTCACCGACCGGGCCTGCGACCTTGTCGATCGAGGGGTCGCCCGACGCACCGATCTTGATCAGCGCGCGGTAGATGCCGACCACGGTGCCGAACAGACCGATGAACGGCGCGGTCGCGCCGACGGTCGCGAGGAAGGCGAGACCGCCACCCAGCTTCGAGTTGATCGCCGCTTCCGAGCGGGCGAGCGAACCGTGCAGCCAGTCGTGCGCTTCGACCGGATCGGTCAGCTTGGCGTGCTGGTCCTGCGCCTGCAGGCCGTCGTCTACGAGCTGCTTGTAGGCCGAGTTCTTCTCGAGCTTGGCCGCGCCTTCACGCAGGTTGCTCGACTGCCAGAAGCCCTGACGGACGCGCTTCGCCTGGTTCATGATCTTCTGCTGCTCGAACAGCTTCGAGAACAGGATGTAGAAGGAGACGATCGACATCAGCACGAGGATCGTGAAGACCGACTGTGAGATGAGGCCGCCTTCCTTCAGAGCGGCCTGCAGGCCGAACTGGTTTTCGGCTGCCGCGGTGCCGCCGGCCGCGAGAATGGTGGTGAGCATTTGGGTTAAATCCTTGTCAAACGGTGTAGAAGTTCGGGGAGGATCCGCCCGTCGTCCGGCCTATTCCGGATAACGGGCGGACCGCATCATTCCTTCGGGATCTTCCAGACCACGCGCCGGGTCTGCGTCGTGGCGATCGGGTTGCCGCTGGCGTCCTGCGCCGGGGTATAGCGTCCCCGCCGCGTGATCGCCGCACAGGCTGCACGATCGAGAGCCGACGAGCCGCTGGACGAGGTCGTCCGGCAATTCTCCACCCGGCCAGCGGTGCTGATCGTCCAGGCGATCACGCTGGTGCCCTCTTCGTTGTTGCGAAGCGAGCTGGGCGGATAGTCGTCGTTCGTGATCCACGCCGACGGGTCACCCTTCGCACCCGCAGCCTTGCTGACGACCGGCGGAGCCGGCGGCGCAGGGGGTGCAGGCGGGGCCGGCGGCGCTGCGATCGGCGTCAGATTGACGGCCGGCGGCGGCGTCGTGACCGTCTGGATCACCACGGGGGGCGGATTCGGATTCTGCACGATCGGCGGCGGCGACACCACGGGCGGCGGCGTCATCGGCGTATCGGGCGGAGGG
>Ga0209816_1001223_pt1 | contig 19284 bp, 22 predicted proteins | sample CoawatmetaG01DNA_FD_187509 | JGI IMG/M metagenome (GOLD analysis project Ga0209816, IMG submission 187509) | Marine microbial communities from the West Antarctic Peninsula - Coastal water metaG017-DNA (SPAdes) (version 2) | ecosystem: Environmental > Aquatic > Marine > Coastal ... | reverse complement strand
CTCGCCACCCATCTTCTTTAGTCCGAGGCTTTCAGCTATGTGTGGAATATTCATTCTTCACACTCTGCTAATACAGCTCTTAATATTAGCACCTCACATACCTCCATGTGGTGATTATTCTGCCCGCCGCATAGCTCACAACCTCTTCTGCTACCATCCATAAAATCATCTTCATTAAGCCCTAGCGCATTCACCGCTGCTTTTAGCCTTTTGTATTTAGCTTCGTAGTTCATTCTTCACTCTCAATCATCTCAGCCAATGCTTCAAGTCTACGTAAGATACACTTGCGGTTGCTTTTCTGCTGTACCATCTCGATAGTTTTTGCGATGTATTTTAGTATGTATTTTTCACCTTTCATTACTCACCCCTACTACTGCTTCCCAGCTTACTGGATACAAAGGTCTAATAACCTCATCAACCATAGCGGCTAACTCTTGTATCTCAACCTGAGCATGTGGGTCACTACGTTGCTTAACCATACGAGCAAAGGCTGCTAGTGAACCAGTGATGTAGTACGAGGTGTACATGGACTGTGGCAGCTCCATACGGGCCTGCTCTGGACATACACCAATGCGTATTAGGTCTTCATAATACTTTAAGCAGTAGTTATTATGGAACTCATGCCTTTCTTCAATAGAATTGAAGTCTGAAGTGCAGCTCCAGTGGTGCTTACCTTCCACGACCTCGTGACTACTACCCTGCTTCACATTACCTTCAGGGCGCTTACGCCACTCTGTAGGTGTAAACAACTCAGGGGTATCATCAACATACCTACGACTTACCTCATTACGAGTGAAGCCTACGATGTGCTTGAACTCTTGTCTGGCTATGAAGATAGGCACTGTGTAGCGCATGGTTATTTGTGGGTGTGAGAATGGTGTCCAGTGCCCGTGACGAGCTAGGTAGCTGATTAGCTTCTTGTCCATATGATCAAGGTAGCCTTCTGAGTCATAATCCTCATGGCCCCACTCATCATTAGCAAACTCAGACTCCTTATCAAAGCTAACCCTAGCAGCATTCACTACGGTCAGGTCGTCACCCATGTGGCTTATGTATTCTGCTTTCATTTTAGATACTCCTCCGATCTCTTGCACAAAAAACTAAGGTTAAACCTCCATCACCGTATTGCCTTACAACTGCATTACCTAACAGGGGATGCCTGACTAGCTCAAAGCCTTTATACTTACCTATAGCGATTAACTCAGCCCTACAATCTTTTAGCGTCTTATAGCTAGCTACTACAGATGGTAAAGGTAACGGCGGGGCTGGTGACGTGGTATTCATCATTGCTGTTAATACTATAAAGTACATTAGTTTTCTCCTTGTTTATTTCAATATTCTTCACCGTCTGGTTCGTATTCAGCAAGTAGTTTCTCATGTACTTCAACAGCCTCATCCCATCCAGTATGGTGATTTACACCACAGGTCTCAAGTATCTCAAGGAACTCACTGTCTCGTTGGATTGCATGATAGTACGCTTCATCTACAAGAATCTTTTTCTGGTTGTGTTGCTTGTTGAATGAATTCATAACTTCTTGTTGCATTGCTCTGTTTAACTTTCCGATCATATTGTCACCATGCTAGTTCTACGCTTGTTATTAGTATTGCTATACATAAGGAAAAGCATACACCTGTATAAATGAACCCTTTTAGGAATTCTAAAATATTACCACTCACCCTTACACACACCACACACATTAGTTTTATTTACTGGAATTAAAGTACTATTCTTATCTTTGTGACATTGGCATTTATTCCTACTTTTGAATATTCTGTCATAGTTATCACGGAAGTTATTAGTACTACTTTTGGACACTAAGGGGTCACCTGTGATGTCGTTGTAACTAGTCATTATTCAACTCACCTTCAATATCTTTTATATTACCTAAGACTGGGTCATTGATAATTGCTAATTGTTGTGCTAACTCTTCATCAGTCAGATCTTCTAAGTTGATATTGGTATTGATATTCTCAGTACGTTGCAGCTTAGGTTGTTGGTACTCGGCAATAGTTGCAGCTAACTTAGCGGCTTCTGCAGGGTCACCATCTTGAATAGCCCTTACCATCATTATTTGCATCACAGTTAAACCTGTAGGCATATCTGCAATTACACCATCTGACAGGTATTTTAGTATCTCAACAGTTTCTTTCATCTTTTCACGGGCTTCTTTATTAGACTTCCGCTTCTCGATACTCTTACTTGCCATTAGCTTCATGTGCTCTTTGTCCCATTTAGGTTTGAGGTTGGCTAATGATGATTCTGTGATGGCTATTTTGGGTTTCTTTGTAAGGTTTTCAGGTTTAACTGTCCCTTCCACGTACTTAACGTGTTTCTTCATATGTAGGTTACTCCTAGATTATTAAGGTTCTATAAGGTACTTAAAAGAGCTAGAGAGTAACCTAGATGTCAAGGTTTGTTTAAAACCACAACCATGTCCCATGTACAACCGCTATTGGGGCCATAATAGCACCAGCTATCAGGAAACCCCATGAACTTGTCATGAAACATGCGATTACATGTGTTAACCATGCCGCTGCTATCCACAGAACGAACAAAGTTATTGCGTATAATTTTACCATGCCTTCATTCATTAAATTACCTCCATCATTTTTATTACTTTTAGTGTAGTCTTTTCTCGTATCACTTTAGCCATTTTCTTACCATGAGCTGGGTATGCAACTACTTTGACAGTTTTATCCCAACATGCCCTGCAATCACCACACTTACCATCTCGGGTGTATGCACCACACATTGTGGATCCTTTTGGTAACTTATTACTGTATATAGTAGACGTATTTTGTCCTTCTATTATTCCACCATTTACAGAATCTGATGACAATCTTACTACTGCATTGGGTAAGTTAGCTATTTCTCTCAGTATATCAAGGAACTTAGGAAACTTATGTTGTCTTGTTGGGAACCAATGCTTAGTTCTTGGGGTTCTTTTAATTACACGCTTGATTTTCTTAGCTAATCTAAGGTCATAGCAGTCACCTGAGTCGAACCATCTGAATAGTTCATCGTCTTTGAGAGCTGATACCATGTCGTCCTCCCAATCCTTACGCTTCCAATCTTCTTTATTATGTATTCTTGGTGCTTTTACATTAGGCATATTGTACATACCTGTTGTTGCATAGCATCCTTTACATGCATCTACTAATTCTATAACACCTTTTACTTTACTTTTGATACTTCCTGGGCAAGTAATCAAGGCTTCCGTTGACCATGACTTGCATTTCTTTGGCATCTTGCTTGTTTTAGAGAGTTTTATCATAATATTCTCTTGAGTTTATATTAGTTATTTACTTTTTAAGTATCTATTAATGTTATTAAGAGCTACATCTTGAAACTCAGTGGTTATTACGAAGGTTTCAGGTTCATACTTTGTGTTTGTTTCTTTTATTTTAAGGTATTTGAAAGATTTACCCCAACTATCTACTTTAACTTGGCAACTTAACCTTAACTCATAGCTTTTAAGTAGATCATCTAGCTCCCAAAGGAACTCTGTAACTTTTTCTTTTGGTGTCATTTGTGCTTATTTCCTGTCTATTATATTCAAAATGAAGGATATAATCATTATTGTTGGTAATAGAAATACCATGTGAGCCTGTCTCAATGGTCCTCTTTAGGTATTGTAGGTACATTTTGTTGTCACTTGAGATAATTAAATGGGGACCTTAGTAGGCCCCCTGTTTTCTATTTAGAAATCATCATGTGTTGCAACTGGCCCATCACCTTCAATGTCAAAGTCAACTGATCCTGTGTATTCAATCAAGTTTGTAATCTGAATTGCAGATAGACTTGTTGAGATACCTTGACGACCAGCGACATCATACTCATTACGGTAAACTTTTACGTTACCTGTTGATCCATTACCGATATTATTGAACACGTCGATTACATTCTTCTTAGCATCTACAAGAGCTACTGGGAAGTTTGGTTGACCGTCATGTTTTAGTGCTTTACGTTTGATATTAACTGCTACGTTTCCGTTGTCTAGTGTTCGCAGTTTACCCATTTCTGAGATTTCATCAGCTCGATCTTCTGATACTTCAATTTGACATTCCCATTGCAGTGTTCCAAAAGGTGATACAGGTTTTGCTGGGTCTACTTTTAAGTAGTTTAAAGTTACATTGCGTAAGATAGATGTGCCTAAGTTTGTGTCTGACATGTAGGTATATTTCCTTTTAGATTAGATAGTTAGTTCTAGTTGTGATTCAAAGTCGCCTTTATACAGAGGCGTGTCTGTTAGCTCATCAGATTTGGTTTCGATCTCACCTACTACCATGTAAGTGGATGCTCGTCCTTTCTGATTGTTATAGTCTGATGGAATAGCAACAACGTCTTTAGGGTTGATGCGTACTGCCATAAGATGACCGTTTTCACGTACAAAGTTAATAGCATACTCGTAAGCTGCGAAGTGTAAACCTGCAGAACAGGTACGATTCTTATCTTCATCTACTAAGTTACGTGGCATAGTTGGCTTTGCACCTAAACTATTATCCATCTGACCTGTAAAGTAGTCTTTGTAGTCACTGTTTACTGCTTTGTACGCTACGAAGCATCCGTCATCTGTAATAGGAAGCTTAGATACCTCTAAGAACCCATACAACTCTTGTACAGCTCGATATGAAGGGTTGTCCAGTAAGTTACGAAAGAACCGTTGTAGTGGTGTTACAGAGCAGTACTCATTCATAAGACCAAAGATACGTGTAGCCATATTATCTGGGATACGATAATCATCTAAGTAGAGAGTATCATTAACAAGTTCAAAGTCAGTGTCTTTGATTGCTTGTTTGACAGTCCTTCGATTATCAAGTAGATCTAAGGCTTCATTGTAACAACCTTCCATGACTAACTCCCTGATCTCATCGAACAAAGGGTGTGAGTCGTTTACTGTTACAGGTTTTAGTTTGTCAAATACTGTGACGGAGTGATCTGTGATTATATTCATTTGAAATTACCTACAATTAAGTTTAATGTTTGCAGCAGTCCCGGTTTCTCAGAGCTGTAGCGGTTGTAATAGAAACATGCAGATAGTGATTCTGAATAGTTTTCTTTAGCTTGCTTTGCAAATCTCATAAGATCTGCTGGCACTTTAGCTTTGGATGGTTGTACCACTATTTTTAGGTTTCTTATTACATTTTCCTGCCTGAACGACAGTGTTTTATTATCATGGTCCTCTTGGATTAATGAACAGCCTTTTATAAGCTTAGCTATTTTACTGTTTTTATTGATACTTTCTGACACTTTTACCATATTTGTGTCAAACAATGCAGTGCAGTTAGCCACAAGTGAAATATCTTCTAGTTTCTTTATAGAATCTTGAGATTCTTTTAATTTAGTTGATAACACTTTATGTAGTTCTGCTTCCAGCTTATGAACAGAAGTCCATTTATCAGACTTAGACACTGCCATTTGTGCATGACTTCTTAGTGCATACACTTCTTTACCTAAGTCATTAATGATACATGAAAGGTATTGAGGGCTTTGGCTTGTATTCCAGTTAGACATTGTTACAAAGTAACCTTCTTGTGGTAGTTGGGTTAAGGTAGTTTTATTGACATTACCTCGGGTGTCCACACGGAATATCTGATCAGGTTTGCTGTAGGCTTTAGTTCCAGAACCTTTTACAACAAGAGGCATTGTCATTAATGACGACAGAAGCACTGGCTTAAAACCTAATTTGATAAGATTCACTTTGACAAGCATAGCTGCTGCTGCGAATAACTTAGTCTTTTGCTCAGTTGGGAAGATAACAGGTGATGGTGCTTTTAGTAGGTGTTTGTTTTCCACGATGAACTTGTTAGCTCTTGGGGATAAGTCATTTATATAGACTTCACCTTCATTATTATGGTTACGGTAACCTCTCAGTACTCTTAATATGTTACTTACACTTGCTCCATTGTTTTGTGTTTTTAGCACTTTATAATGACGACTGTTTTCTTTACAAGTCATCAGCGGTATAGTCTTATCTACAACATTATCTAAATCAGTACCTAGCATGTCTTGATTTTCGAATCTGAATGGGGTTATTGCAAACTCTTTATTGCTTATCCATTCACTGACCCTGCTTAACAAGATCCCATGTAGTTCTACTTCATCCTTTGCATTCTCTATTTGATAAGCAAAGTCAATTACGTAGTCTTCTTTTATTTCTTCAAGTTTATCCCAAAGGAACTTAATTGTTTTAGGTGTGAACTCTAATGACTCCCTTGAAGGTGGAATATCTACTTCACCCAATTGGGCTACAAGTACTAATTCAATCCTTCTCAGTGATGTTTGTAGTTCATCGGGCAGACCACGTACACTTGATGTGTATGGAATACCACCCATAACAATAGTAATATCAGAGCCGTAGTGTCCTGACTTAACATTGTAACCAGTTCCTAACTCTGGAATCTCATTCCATTCAAAATCAGGCACTCCAATTATATTAGGTTTTACATCAAAGTATGCTAATTGCTCTGCACATTGTCTTTTAAACGACGAGGAATTACCGTTATCTGTAATATCCACTGAGATCTCAAGACCGTTATCTTCATCTGTAGGTTCAGAACCAATAAGGGATACTGTTGGCATACCTGTGTCTTTAAACGCAGTATATACATGAACAGTTCCCTGCCAGAAGTTTCGGATAGTGTACTGGTCGGTTATTGCAAATGGAGTCTTAGAGCCTAAGCCGTAAGCACCGATTGAAGTATCTTCATGATCTTTGGTTGAATGCCCAAGGTTAGTGTAAATATCATAGAATTCCTCTGGATTTATGCCAGTGCCGTAGTCTCGGATCTTGAACTCATTTGAAAGCCATGATGGCAATGTTATATCAAATGGCACTTCACCTCGACCTGCGGCTACATGAGCATCTCTTGCGTTAGCTGATAGTTCTCGGATAACTGCACCTTCCTTATTCTGGTACAGTTTATCGGTTAGTATTGAGAACATTTTTGCATTCATCTGCATTTGAAATGACTGAGTGTGTTGCACACCTACTACTTGTGCTGCGTTACCATAATTTGCTAATTGCATTATGTTTATTCCTGTTGGTTTAGATTATCAGAGGGGCTATAGGTGCTTAAAAGAATTAAGTCTATAGCCCTTTGGTTTGGTTATAACAGACCTTTGCCAGACATTGAGATCCTAGTCTTATCTGCTGCAAGATACTCAAGATCACCTGTTTTACCAAGGTTGAATGTCATTGCTTGTGTGGTGCCTATTTTAGGTATATGAACCATACATCGGATACTTGAGGGTTTTACATCTAGCACTTCAGTTACTTTGAAGTTAACCTTAAGCATAAGGCCCACTTGAGACTTATAGGAAGCAGTGAAGAAACGTCCACGGCTGTTTTGGAGTTGCATTTTAAGTATATCTGTTCTGCGCATTGTGGTAGTCCTGTTGGTTATTTTACGGTTACGTACTTACAATCTGTTTCAATCCAAACTTGAGCACCACATGATAATGGCTTGTCTGGTTGGTACATCACTTTAGATGGACCATTGATCTCTACTTCAGAGGCATATTGGTTAGATTTGTATGTTTTTATGGTGATACATGGGTCATTAAGTCCATGTTTTCTGTTATGTTTAATAACATGTTGGTTTACGTGTATAATAGTCTTTATAGTATACCCCTAGGAGCTTCTGTGAGCCTCTCTAAGAGACTTACGTGTTGTTGGTCTTATGCTGGTATAGGTTAGGCCCTTAACGGGCCTTACACGAGCATTTAGATCATAGGTTTACTCTTACTAACTTAGTAGAGTGTAGGATAACCCAAGTACAAGCAGAAGACCTGCAAGTAGGTAGTAATCCTCTTTATGTTGTGAGTCAACTTCACTTGAGAATTCAATGTAACTTGCTGGCATATTATCTTGATCACATATGATTATTGTGTTCTTAATACCTTCAGCTTCATTCTTGAGATTCTGCACTGCTACTTCAAACTGATTTGTTTTAGAATCTTCGACATGTATGCTGTGCCTCATACGTCCATCTGAGATTAAGTGTAGTGTTTTCATTTGATTTATTCCTTTTGGTTTATCTTTCATTATTCTTTTCCCAAGGGTAAGCCCACCCATCTACTAACCCTACGACTTCGTAGCCTATAATGTCTATACCTTCTTGGCATAGATACCATCTAGCATTTTTGTAATTGACGGTCGTTAGACTTTCTCCATCGCGGAAATAAAATTTAACCCCAAACCCCTCTGGCAATGGACACTCACCGCCATCGTGATACATCTTGTGGTTCATACGCGGTCGGCAGTAGTTGAACCCTTGGTAGTTATCCTTACAGAACTCACCATTTTGGATTCCTGTTAGCTTACCTATTTGTAGGAATACCTCACTGTCACTAAACTCACAATCAATACCACTCTTAATAAAGTGAGATATGTCGATGATCTTCTGGGCGGGTTTGATGCGCCAGTTCTCTTTATTTGAGTATAGGTTTGGGCCACCAAAAGCTGTATCCCACTGCTTACCTTCATGTGATACTTCTGCACAACTACCATCAGCCACCTTCTGATAAAACTCTACTAACTCTTCTGCTGTGAATTTACTCATATTCTTCACCACTTTCAAGCATACAACGTTTAAGTTCATTTAGAGAGTCCCAAGTATCTTGGTCTTCTTCCTCTTGCAGATGTTGATCTATTGCATACAAGTTACCATCTGTATTATGTATCATTTTTATACTCCGAACCGCTATTGGTTTGTGGGTTAGTTGGGTGATAAAGGTAGGATTTACACCTACAATCGTAATCCAATTGGTTACGGTTATAACAGACGCTCTGCCGTTGAGAGCTACTCGCCAGACTCACAGGTTATATTCACTCTGATCCATGCTGGCAAGGAGGGACTCGAACCCCCAACCTTCTGTCCTTTATCATTAAGACTACAACAGTGTAGAAAAAGAAGTGAGAGACTCTTTCGAGTCCCTCGGTACATCAGAACGAATCAAGAACATCTTGAGTCTGGTCATTGGCTACTTCATCGAAGCAATCAAGGATAGAGAATGGCTTTACCATCTTCATTACTTTAACTGCTGCAAGGTTGTAGTAAGTACCCTTTGCTGTTTCCACTACTCGGAATGCAAGCTCTACTTCTGAACCTTCACCTAACTCGGTGTTGATAGCTCGTTTGCTACGATCTACCATTGGTACTTGAGGGATTGCATCACCATTAGGGTAGGTTGCATTGGAGTTGATCCATGATGAACCATCTTTGTTAACTTTAAGGCCAACAGATGCTAGCTCTGATCCACTGGCAAGCATTGAATACTGATTGCCGAAGTCACGTGTTACTGGAGTCACCATACGTGTGTTGATGATGGTGATGTTACGAATTACTTTAAAGTCTGACATAGTTATGTTCCTTTCCACTTGGTGGGGTTGAAATGAGAGGTTAGATTATCTAACAGCTTCATAAGGCATTACTGTAAGTAGTACCTTCGAGGTGGCGTAGCCACCCCAGTATTAAGGTTATTAGTTAAGTACGGTTATTGAATAGTGTAGTGCACTAGCCATGGATACAACACATAATGCGGTTACTACAGTCATGAACAACAATAGGTTTGCTGACATAGGATACTCCTTGGTTTGAATGTTAGATACCTAATAGGTCAAGAGTGAAGTCTTCAGCATCTTGTAATGATTCCTGAAAGGCACAGTCTATTTTATGGGCAGCATTATCAGCTATGTTCTCAAGCTGTGCTACTGTTAATGAATTCCACACGTACTCTGGTAAGTACAAGTGTGCATCTTGGCATATGTTCTTTGTATGCAATACTGCTTCTGAATGTGTGAATGACATAGTTATTATCCTTTTGGTTTATGTTTATCAAGGTAGTATGTTTGAAGACATGACATCTGTATAACATTACCTTCGAGGTGGCGTAGCCACCCTTAAAGTTGAAGATGAAGTCGTCGTGCTATTTCCCTGAGGACACATGAGGACACATCAGGACACATCAGTACACATCAGTACACATCAGTAGTGTATGTTATCCCTTGGTATTATATGGGTGTATATGGGTGTATATAGGGTTATCTGGGAGGTTCTTAGGGCTATACCCCGGTACCCCTTGGGACTACCTCACTACCCAGCACCCTTCTCTGCCTCTAGGTGTATCACTCTCATATCCTTAGGGATACTTGGGGAGTCCTTGGGGGAGACTTGAGGGGGGTCCTCAGAACTATTAGGGTACCTCGGTATCAAGGGACTAACCCGTGTATCCCCTAGATAAACTTCTGTAATCTTTTAAGTACCTTATAGAAGTACTATGTCAGGGTATACCTCAGACTACACAGAGAATAGCTGGGGGTACCCTCTAATCTTTTAAGTACCTTATAGAACTAATATATATATCAGGAGTCTAATTGTACCCTTTGGGGTACTAGTGTAGTAGTCAGGGTTAGTACAGTACCTTTAGGATTCTTAAGTGGATCCTAGACACGGTAAGGTACTACCTTAAGAGATACGAGGGGGTCTCTGAGTAACTACATCACTAACACCTGTATCTTATAGTTAGATATACTGGTCAGAGGACCCCCTCAAGTGTACTAAGGTAGGTCTTAAGGGTTCTTAAGGAGTCCCTAAGGTAAACTACTACTCATATACTCCCTTATACTCTTGTATTCTTATAGGAGTCTTAGGGGATACTATAGGATACTATAGGTCCCTTAGTAGTACTATGAGGTAACTACTCTTTATTTATTTTGTATTGCTTAAAACCCTCATCTAGGGGTGTACCTAAACGTAGTCTCGGAGGACTCCATTTGGAAACTAAAATAACCAACAGACAGAAACTTGCATTGGCAAAGGAATCCCAGAAGCGTAAAGACCTTGTAAGATATGAGGGGTCCTTTGAAGGGTTTGCCAAAGAGCAGATCAGAATATTACCAAAAGATGCATCAAGAGGTTTTATACCTTTAGAATTCAATGCAGCCCAACAGATCGTAAACGATGCTATAGAGAAGCAGTTAAAAGAAACAGGTAAGGTAAGGGCAATAATACTAAAGGCTAGACAGATGGGTTTATCAACCTATGCCTGTGGCAGAGTATACTGGAAGTCCTACCTTACACCATACAATAAATCAGTTGTTATGGCTCATGACTCAGCAACCTCAGATGCACTCTTTGCCATGTCACGTAATATCATTCAGAACATGAAATCTGAGTTCAAACCAGTGCTGAAGAAGTCTAACTCTAAAGAGATAGGATTTGAACACAATGACTCAGGATACCGACTCTACACCGCAGGCTCCCCTGAAGCAGGCCGAGGGACCACCCCGACTATTGCTCATCTATCTGAAGTTGCTTTCTGGACTCATGATGCAAAGATTCTCGCTGGCCTGTTCCAAGGTATATCACAAGCTGACGGAACAGAAGTAATACTAGAGTCAACAGCTAATGGTGTTGGCAATGAATTCCACAGATTATGGAAAGGTGCAGTAGCAGGTGAGAACGAATATATACCTATATTTGTACCTTGGTTCCTTATGCCAGAGTACCGAAGGTTTGTACTAGAACCCGAAGTATTCGCAGAGACTGTCACAGAAGAGGAAGAAGAGTTACAAGATAAACATGGATTAGATATTGAACAGTTGTACTGGAGGCGTCTTAAGTTAGCCGAAGGGGGTATTGATAAGTTTAAACAAGAGTACCCATCAACAGCAAATGAGGCATTTATAGTCTCAGGATCTAATGTATTTGACACAGGTAAACTGATGTCAACCACACCATCCCCATGTGTTAAGAAACAGAACTTCAGTATCGAATCGTGTATGTTTGACGACAACCGAGAAGGACACTTGGAGATCTTTAAATACCCTAAGTTTGACATGGACTTCATCATCGGAGCTGACTGTGCCTTAGGCGTTGGACAAGACTACTCAGCAGCAGTAGTTATGAATGCAGACAGAGAAGTATGCGCTGTGTATCGCAATAACAAGATAGACCCTACTCAGTATGGTGACCTCTTGTTTTACTTAGGCAGATACTACAATAACTCTCTTCTTGCAGTGGAATCTAATTCCTTAGGTATAGCAACACTAAACCGATTAAAACAAATGGATTATGTGAACTTATACCATCAAACAAAAGTAGCTAATATATCCAATGAGGAGGGTACACGTCTGGGTTGGAGGACTACCCAAGCTACTAAACCAATGATCATAGGGCATCTTAAGAACGCTATAGAGAATGATGATATATCTCTATCGTCCCCCATTATTATACAAGAGTGTATGAATTATGTGGCTGATGCCAGTGGTAAAACAAATGCTATCTCAGGTTGTTATGATGACACAGTGATAGCGACAGCAATAGCCTTAGAGGTTCTCCGTACTCATGGAGATAGATTGTCGTCTACAAGGGTTTCTTTCAGGAACCAAGCGTATACACCTGACAACACTCAATGGCTTTAAGTATTTCCCATAGTCCTCCACTATAAGGATGTTTGTTATGGTTTCTTCACATCTCGGGAATGAGAAAGTAATGAAACCACCTAATTTAAGATAGACTGAGCGCGAGGTGTTATACCTGCGCATATACACATAAGAGGTGTCACGGATGTTAAGTAATAATGAAGATGGATACAAAGTACCAGTATCCGATGAAGAGTTAACAACGCTCTTAGACTACAAGCTGGCACAGTCCAGTTCTAGTTTTCTAGACACCTCAGAGTTAGCTGATGAACGTCAGAAGTCAACCTATGAATACGCTATGATCCCACAGGGTCACTTAACACCACAAGGTGTATCACGTATTGTATCGTCAGATACAGTTGAAGCTATTGAAGGTTACACAGCAGTACTCTCGGAGCTACTGTTTGACAATAATAAACTAGCCAAGTTTAAGGCGTATGACCGTACACCTGTTGCATACCACAGGGCCACGGCAGCATCAGAGTTAATCAACCATTGCTTGTTCGCAAAGAACCGGGGTTGGTCTATCTTAAACACATGGATTAAGTCAGCCTTGATGTGGAAACTATCTGCAGTGACTTGGTCTTACATAGCAGAAGAGAAGATCTCTTTTGAAGAGTACGAAACAATTGACAGTACTGCACTTGATGTATTACTGGCAGACCCAGAAATAACCACCACAGGTGATATTTATCTGGATGAACTGACAGGTAACTACCTTGATGTTCGACTTAAAAGAACAAAAGTAACAAACAAAGTAGTAACATCACCAGTACCCCCAGAAAGCCTTAGGGTTAACAAGGGAGCCACTGGGTCACATGATGCATCCTTTATGGGCTTTGAAGAAGAGTACACCAGATCTGAAGTAAGAGAACGGTGGCCTGAGACTTCCGAAAACATAGACTGGTCAACTGTAGAAGATACACTTACTATTGCAACTAACACAGACGCATTAGCACGTAAGAGAGCAATAGGGACTACCCTGCTGTTAGGCTCAGGTGATGATAATCAACTGGAAGCTAATCAGACTGCAGTAGTTCTAAGATGCTGGGTATACGTTGATCGTGATGGTGATGGTATTGCAGAGTTAAAGTATATCGCTCGTGTGGGTGGAACTATACTAGAAGAGTCTGATGCAGATCATATCCAAATAGCAACCTTTACACCGTTTGAAATCCCCTTTGAACTTGAAGGTTTGTCTATGTCAGATATGGTACGTCCATCTACATTGGCATCTACAGCTATCCTACGAGGTTTTGTTGAGAACACTTACTTAACAAACTATGCCCCTAAGATCGCTGACCCCAATGTAGTAGACTTCTCTGCTTTGCAGAATATGAAGCCCAAGCAGATCATTGCATCTAATGGTAATCCCCAAGGTGCTGTTGCATCTCTACCACCAGAGCAGATCTCAACAGGAACTGTACCCTTACTTCAGTTCTTACAGGGTCACAAAGAACAAGCTACTGGTCTGTCAAAAGCAGCCCAAGGGCTTAACGATGCCTTGTATGTGTCTGGTAATTCAGAAGAGAAGGTATCTCAAGTGCAGTCAGCTGCACAACTACGTATTCAATATATTGCACGTAGGTTTATGGAAACTGGCGGTAGGGAACTGCTTGAAGGTTTGTATAAGACAATGAAAAAAGAAATGCGTGGTGGGTCCGTAGGAGACTACACAGGCAATCAACGATATCTCGATGTGTCCATAGATGATCTACCCGGAATCGAGTACATGACTGTAGAAGCAGATGTTGGTGATGCCAGTAATCAGACCCGATTACAGAAACTTGCAATGATAGGACAACAGATACTGCCAGCCCTTCGGGACGCTGGTGCAGGTGCTGTTGTAGCCCCCACTGCAGCTTCAACAATAGCAGTACAAGCGTTTGACGCTTTAGGTTTAGACCCTCTTGATTATCTTATTGATATAAACACAGATGAGTTTAAACAGAAAGCAGAAGCAGGTCAAAAGAGTGATCAGGAAGCTCAGGCGAAAGCCAAACAGCTCGAAGAGTTGACACAGAAGTTAGAGATAGATTTACAAAAAGCTAACATTGACTACACAAACGTACAAGCCCAGAATGCAATTCAGGATAACCTAAAACAGCTTATGGTTGCCATGGATAAATCTGAACAAGAATGGTCTAAGATTGCACTAGATGCTGGAAAGGAACAGCAACCAATGCCAACTAAAACTAATATTGATGCTCTGTATGAGAAAGCACAGGCTCTTGTAACTAACGTTATGAGCACTACTGCTGGATCAGAAGATGCACCAAATCCAGCTACCCAGCAAGTGAATCCTATGGAGGGACCTGCTGGAGTGTAAGGGGGTGATACTGTATCTAAGCTGTCGGGGCCTCAGCTTTCAATTAAGGCCCCTACCATTTAACAAGAGATATACATATGAAGAAGTACAAATCAGGTATTGACAAGAAGGTCAAGCCTCAGCTTCAATCTGATGGATCGTATCGACCGGGTCCCTTTGCGGATGCTAAGACAGCATTGGCAAAAGCCACCTTCTCTAAAAAAGAGAGGGATGACTTCTTCACGGAAGCCTACGGAGATATACTTTCAGAGCTATTTATAAAGTGGCTAAACACTGATTCACACTGCACTAAAGAGCGTGAGTATCTGTACCATGTTGCTATGGGCTTAGGCTCAGTAAAAGAACGATTGATAAGTATAGAGACTTATGGTTTTAACCAAGAATTTATTGATCAATCACATTTAGAAGATGAGGAACAAGATAATGATTCCAACTAATACGCTAGACGAACTCTATAAAGCAGAGTTAGACTTGCAACGATCACAAGTATCCCTAGTCCGCGAGATGGGCAGGGGTCACGAAAAGAGTAGACTACATGCTGGTACCCTACAAGCAATGTCATCTGCACTAGGTTTCGTAAAAGATAAGATCGTAGACCACCCTGATAACAAAGTAAAAATACCTGCAAAGGTATCTACTGCTGTTACTTCGGTTAAGGTCAAGAGTAAGACAAAGTAAATGAGGACTATAAGGGATAATAAATTATGAGCAAAGAAAACATTCCAGCTTCTACCTCTTCAGGAGATGATGCTGCTTTCAATGCTGGTCAACAACCGCAAAGTTTTGATGACATTCCAGTACCAATGGGGCCTATGGCCAAACACTTGGGAATCGAGATTGATCTACCAGAAGACGATGCAGAAAGTGACCCGGAAGATTCTGTAGATGAAGTACCCGCTGAAGACGATACAGAGGAAGACGATACACCAGATCAAGAAGAAAACACTTCAGAAGAAGAAGACGATGTCGAGGATGATGATGAATCTACCCAAGACGACGAATTACTCTCAGAAGAGGAGATTGATTGGGAATATAAAGTTCCAGTTAATGTAGACGGTGTCATTGAACACAAGACACTTGAAGAACTCCGTAAAGGTTTTGCGACAGATCAAAGCTTGTCTAAAAAGGGAAACAAGATTAGTGAAGAACGTAAAGAGTTTGCTGCTGAACAAAGCACCAAGCTCACAGAACTAACAGGTATGGCTACATTATTGCAAGAACAACTTCAAGGTGAAGAAAATGAACTTGCATCTGAGTACCATAGCTTTGATGAGAAGATTAAGGAAGCCCGTAAAGAGGGTAACACTTATGAAATCTCTGAACTAAAGGATCAACGTGAGACTGCTCAAGATGCTTACTGGACCGCTCGAAAGAAGCGTGAAGGTGTAGCGACAGCTGTTCAGGAGAAACAACAACAACAGTTTACTCTCCAACAGAAAGAACTATCTGAGAAGTTTAACACTGATATTGCAACACTTGTACCGACATTTAAAGACGATGCAGAAGCTATACAAAAGTTTGCTATCGATGAGGGGATTCCACAGGAACTCTTATCATCCATTGCAGATGCCAACGTTATCAAGTTTATTGATGACTACCGTAAGCTGAAGCACAAAGCCACTACTGGATCTATTAAGCGTAAGGCAACCCCTAAGGCTAAATCAGCACCCATTAAGAAAGGCCCAACTCGTAATTCGCAACAAGCTAAAGCAACAACTGCAGTTCGTAACAAAGTTCTTACAGGTACAGGCTCAGAGGAAGATCAATTATCTTTCTTAAAGAACCTTTCCAAGTTCAGCTAATCCTTAACTTTTTACTTTTATTTATAAGGAATATTTATCATGGCAGGACGTAATTTCGCAACAGGCGGCCCAAAAGCGGCAGCTGGAACAACTGGTTTAGGTGTATCGGAACGTGAAGACTTAGCTAATTTTATTAGTTTAATCACTCGTGACGAGACTCCATTCTATTCATCTATCGGCAAAACTAAATCTAAAGGTATCCTTCACGAATGGACTACTGACGAATTAGCAGCACCCGGTTCTAACCAAGTAGCTGAAGGTTCTTCTTACGCTACTACTCATGCAGCTCAAACTGCTGAGCCTATGCGTACTCGTTTAGGTAACTACACTCAAATCAACTCTAAGACTGTTGAAGTATCTGGCTCCAAGCGAGCTGTTGATCAGGCAGGCGTTGCTGATGAGTATGCTTACCAGTTGAAGAAGCGTGGCACTGAGCTACGTCGTGACGTTGAGCATGACTTGGTACACAGCTGGAACCCTTCTAACGGTTCTGGTACTCGTACTATGGGTGGTTATCAGGCATTTACCAACGTAAACGTTGTTAACGCTGGTGCATCCTCTGGTGCAGCTTATGTTGCACCTTCAAGCACTGGTATCGGTACTGTTGGTACTATCGCTCGTGGTTCTTCTGATGCTAACTTGCTTGCTCTTGAATTGAGCAATGTAGACGACGCAATGCAGACTATTTATCAGGAAGGTGGTAAAGCCACTGTAATGATGACTTCACCTGCTAACAAGCGTAAGTTCTCTGCAAAGGCACAAGCTGCTGATTCTAACGTTACTCGTAACATCGATGATTCTGGTAAGCTTCGTCAGTCAGTTGAAATGTATGACAGTGACTTCGGCGCTATCAAGATCGTTCCTAACTACGTAATGGGCTTGGCTCATAACACTGGTTCTGGCGCTACTACTAACTCTGCAGATTACTCTGCACTTGTATATGATCCACAGTGGTACAACATTGCCACCCTTCGTGCTCTTCATGAGACTGAAGTAGGTCAGGCAGGTGACAGCACTATTGGTCAGATCGTAGAAGAATGTTCATTAGAAGTTCGTAACCCATCGGGTTGTGGCTTGATCGTTGGTTTAGCTGGTTAAACACTAAGCTATACAAAGGGGTCCTCCAAAGGGACCCCTATTTTTTCATAGGAGGACACTATCTCATGAGCTTTAAGTCTCAGGAAGATAACAAACATAGCTTTAACGTTTCAGCAGATAAGAATAACTTCAGTCTGTCTCAGGACGTTAGCGCATACCGTGAATATGCTAAAGAATCGAGAGACATCTATGATGCCTCGGGCGCAGCAAGTCACTACAGATCTTTTGCAGTAATACCAGATATTGTTGCAATTGATATACTAACTAAGTACAACATTGACATCAATGCCCAAGAATTCATGGGTGATAAACAGCTAGTCAATAAACTTAAAAAGATTATAATCTCGGAGTACCCAGATCTGCTTACGCATGGTCAGTCTCGGAGATACTAAAGAGGATATAATAAATGTCAACTCCAAAGTACGATGCATTAGTCGCCAAGGTACGCGATTGGGCAAACAGAGATAGTTCCGTATTATCGGATTCAATCATCTCTGATTTTATAGACTACTCTGCAGATCTATGTTACAGAGAACTACGCATCCCTCCTTTGGAGTTTACATATCAGTACGAAGCGATAACAACTGCAGGTGATGATGCACTGCAACTCCCCGCTGATGTAACTGAGATTCTGATGTTCCAAGTAAAGGATAGTGCAGGTAACTCACTAGTGTTTGATAATAAGTTAGACCTCAGGTCTTTCACAGACAAGTACACAGTAAAAGATTATGGATCATTCACACGTAAAGGCCCAGAGTTACTCTTTTACCCCTCATCTGCCGTAGGTGATATTTATGAAATACACTACTACCGCAGACTGTTCGACATGGACGCCAAGTACGTTGTAAATCAGGCTAACATAGACGCAGGTAATACAACTGTATCTTCTTCGGGAGTCACAGATGCTGTTGAGGTTAACAGTGTATGGTACCTAGGTAATGAGGTGTACAATTGGTTACGTGATGACAACGAACGTATACTACTATTCGGTGCACTACACCACGCCTTTGAGTACTTAGGTAGTGATGAGCAATCAGCCAAGTACCTCAATAAACAAATGAGAGGTATTGAAGAGTTGAATCGTGAAGAGAAGAACCGAAGGGTTTCTGGTGCTTCTAATGCAGCTACATACCAAGTATCTGAATTACTATAAGGAGACCATTTAGATGGCAATTACATATTCACCTAGCTCTTCCGGGGTTGGGCTAGTAGATAACAAGGCCGAAGGTGGCTCTTTCAATAACGAATCAGAAGGTGAATTTGCAAGTGCCAGCACAGCATCTGCGGAAGCCTACCTTTTTAAAGTTGCAGCAGCCTTATCAGAAGCCAACGCAGCAGCAGATCTCGTACTGACTAACGCAGACGTAGTGTTAACCCATGATGATGTAGGCTTAACACATGCTGATGTAGTCTTAACACATGCAGATGTGGTATTAGCTGAAGCAGACAAAGTGCAGACCGGGTTAGACCGGGTAGCCACTGCAGCTGACCGAGCAGCTATTGTAACATTATATGATACATTCGATGACAGATACTTAGGTACTAAAGCATCGGATCCTTCAGTAGACAATGATGGTAACGCATTACTCACAGGTGCTGTTTACTTTAACAGTACACTTAACAACAC